>Ga0099364_10000380_pt1 | contig 74187 bp, 59 predicted proteins | sample TergutTh196P3_FD_73070 | JGI IMG/M metagenome (GOLD analysis project Ga0099364, IMG submission 73070) | Microcerotermes parvus P3 segment gut microbial communities from Pointe-Noire, Republic of the Congo - Th196 P3 | ecosystem: Host-associated > Arthropoda: Insects > Digestive system > Gut ...
ATCTATCTTTAGCATATTGATTTGATTAAAAATTTGGCGGCAAAGATACTAAAATATTTTCAAATAACTTGCAAATTTATCTCATTTTATAAACGAGGTTAGCATAACGTCGAAGGCGGCAACCAGCATTTCGCTTCCGATAACGGAGTGTTGTTCAATGCATCGAAAACTGTATTGATACAGTATCCCGCAGGCAAACAGGAAACAGATTATTCAGTACCCGACGGCGTTACAACCATTAGCGACGGGTCTTTTACGAACATCGCCGTTCTGACTTCCGTTACTTTGCCCGCGAGCCTTACATACATCGGCAGTGGGACTTTTAGTAATTTCACGGGGCTAATGTTATTACATTTGCAAAGCGAAAATCCGCCAACTCTTAACTGGGTCTATTTTTCGGGTGTTCCCACAAACTGCGCGCTTCGCGTTCCGAAATCAAGCGTTGCCTTGTATGCTGAAACTGCCGGATGGAGTAGATTTGCCGATTATATCGAAACCGACGAGCCTTATTTCATTAGCGGAACGGTTACTGACAACGGCGCGCCGCTTCAGGGCGTAACCATCGAATATACCGGTGGCGCTTCGACGCTCACAAACGCTTCGGGAACGTATCAAATAGAGACATTCCGAAGTTCGATTACCGTAACGCCAACTCTGTCAGGATATGCGTTCTTCCCCCAAAGCAGAACTTTCAACGACATAACAGATGATATTTTGGACGCCGATTTTGTTGTACATACGGCGCAACACATTGATATTTCCACTGTTGAAAGCGGCGCAACCGGCATTTCATGGGATTTTGGCGTTACTACAGACAACGTTCTGACCGTCAACAGCGGCGCAAATATTGTTGTTACGGGCGCAGTGTACAACGGCAGGCGCATAGAGGCGGCAGAAAACGCGGCGGCGGGTACCACAATTACGCTCAACGGCGTAAGTATCACAAGTACGGGCGATGACAACCCCGCAATACTTCTCAACGGCGGCGCAAATTTGACCGTCATACTTGCCGACGGCTCAAACAATACGCTTACGGGAGGCGCCGGCAGCGCAGGTTTGCAGGCGCCGCAAGGCACAACAGTTACAATAGACGGAAACGGCAGTTTGACGGCAACAGGCGGCAATCCCACAACTGGGTCTGTTGGAGGCTCTGGGATTGGAGGCGCTGGCTCTGGTAACTATATCGTTGGCGGTATTATCAACATCAACGGAGGCGTTATAACGGCAATCGGAGCAAGATTTGGCGCAGGAATAGGAGGTTCCAATCTTACCGATGGCAGCACAGTCAACATTAGCGGCGGTACGGTAACGGCGTCGGGAGGTAGTACCTTCGGCTTTGCGGGAATAGGCGGCTCCGGAGGTTACGGAGGCAATATCACTATCACAGGCGGCGTGGTAACGGCTACAGGCGGTGAATACGGCGCAGGAATAGGTGGCGCAGGCAACGGCGCGGGCGGAAATATCACTATCAGCGGTGGTACTGTTATCGCTACTGGCAGAACAGGCGAAACATTTGGCAGGACAGCAGGTATAGGAAGAGGACCAACGACCAGTTCAACAACGGGCGGAACACTGAAAATTCACGACAACGCATGGATATTTGCAAGCAGCATTAGCGCAGGAATGGATAATCCCGGCTCTGAAAGAACAGGCGGTATTCTTGTTACTGCCAACGACGGCGCAACAAACTGGTATGGCGCCAATGAATATATTGTTTCCGACGACAGGATTATTCCCGGTGGTTATGTGATGACCGTTGGCGCAGATAAAATATTAACCATCGCTTCGGGAAAAACGTTGACTAATCACGGCACGGCGGTAAATCTCGGCGCAGTCAATGCGGGTGGAACATACGGTACGTGGGCAGGTAATCCTTTCATAACGGAAATGCCCGACAATGTAATAAATTTAAGCAATACCGACGCCGTTTCGGGCAACGGGTGGACGTACAGCGCCAACACTTACAACATTACCGGCGATGTTTTCATAATAGGCGAGAGGGCGGTATCAGCCGCAGCCAACGCGCTTACGCTGAACATTGACGCAAACACAACGGCAACATGGAACGCCACCCTTGCAGGAACTGCGGGCAATAATACGCAAGACGCCATACTCACTTTAACAGGCGAGGGAACATTTAATATGACAGGCGGAACGATACACAGCAACGCAGGAAATGGCAACGGACGGGGGCGAGCGATAAATAACAATTCTTCCGTAAAAGTCAATATTTCGGGCGGCACGGTACAATCAGACGTCAGCAGGACTATTCAAAACGGCGCAGACGGTGTTGTTACCATTTCGCAAGGTGCAGGACAGCCAACGATTGTCACCAATCCTGCCGATGTCACCGTTTATAATCAAGGCGTACTTAATATTACCGGCGGAACTGTGACGAATACCAGCGACGTTTATAATTTTATTAGCGCTATTGACAACATTGGAACGGGCGAAATTAACGTTTCGGGCGGCACAGTTAGCGCGGTAGCGGGTATGGCTATTCAAATGGGCAGCGATGACGCCGTTCTTAATATTTCGCAGGAAAACGATGAAATACCAACGTTAATAACATCTGCCACTACATATCGAGCAACTATTTCAGCAACACGCGGTAAAATAGAAATGGAGGGCGGCACGGTGCAAAACACGGCAAACAGCGGCAATGCCAACAGTATTTATGTTGGCGGCGTGACGGGAGTGGTTAGTATTACGCTTAACATTACTGGCGGCGTTGTAAGCGCAACCGAAGGCAGCGCAATATATACCAGTATCGGAAACAGGCTTGATATTTCCGGCGGCTTGGTGAGAGCCACAACCGGTCACGCAGTACGTCATTATACGCCCCCTGCCGTTGCTAACTTTACCGTAAACGGCTCTGCTGTATTATTTGCATACGGAACGGAATTGAGCGATGTTATAAGCGGTACAAACGCCAATTTTCCCGGTCCAACTGACGATGCGGTAGTTATTGCATGGGATAATACGCAAGGCGACACATACGCCTTATTACCCGTTAACGACCATGCTCTGTTTTCAGCGCCTGCCAACGTTGCAAATTGGAGCATAGATGGCGGTATTGCGTATCAACGCGGCGCAAATACAGGCATTATTGGCGACTTGGGCGTAACGGTAACGCCAAAGACAACGTTAAATAATGCAAACGTTGCAAACTTCCTGACATACTATATACCCACCGGCAACGTTTACGGCGACGGCGAAGACAGAGAAATTACGGTAACGCCGTTATATGTCGGCACAGGCGCAATAACGGTCAGGTATAACGGCGAAACAGCATTGCCCAAAAATGCGACTACATACGCCGTAACCGTTGATATTGCCGGCGGCGACAACTTTGAAGCGGCGCAAGGCGTTCTGCTTGGCGAGTATGTTATAGAGCCGAAGCCTATCATCATCACCGGCGCCACGCATACGAAGCCCTACGATGGCGATGAAACGGCAACGGGCGTAACCAATGTAACGTTTTCGGGATTAGAAACAGGCGACGCGGCAATCATCACCGTCGAAACGGCTTCCTACGCCGCAACCAACGCCGGCTCCACGACGCTAAACATCGCCTCCGCAACGGTTGATAACGGTAATTATACGGTAACATTACCCGCCGAAGTTTCGGTTGTAGGTATCACGCATTGCGAGGTGAACATTACTGGAGTAACCGCTTCCAACAAGGTTTACGATGGTTTACCTGCTGCTACCGTTGGCGGAACACATACGCTTTCGGCAAACTATGACGGCGAAAATCTAACCATCGTAGCAGGTACAGGCACATTCGCCGATGCAAACGTTGCAAATAATAAAACGGTTACTTTCAGCGGATTTGCTATTGCCGGCTCTGCCGCAAGCAATTATACGCTAACGGAACAACCCGCTACCGTACAGGCAAACATCACGCCAGCCCCGCTTACTCTTACGGCAAACGACAAGACTATAGTTGTAGGCGCTTCGCAACCCGCTTTCGACTACCGTTTAAGCGGTCTTGTAAACAATGAAACGTCGTCAGTCATCACCACGCCTCCCACGTTCACGCTCTCTTCGCCGTTTGACAGCAGCGTCGAAGGCACGTTTACCATCACTCCAAGCGGCGCCGCGGCAGCGAACTATACGATAACCTACGCAGCCGGCACATTAACCGTTACCGACAAGATAGTTCAGACAATTGCGTTTGATGTTGACGACGAGGTCAAAACGTATGGCGATGCGCCGTTTACCAACGCTCTAACCGGCATTGAAGGTAGCGGTGGAATAGCCTACGCGAGCAATAATTCGGCGGTAGCAACCGTAAACTCTGCCACCGGCTTGCTAACCATCGCCGGCGCAGGCACAGCGGTTATCACTGCCACTATAGCCGAGTGTGATACTCATGCTTCTGACGAAACGCATTTTACGTTAACCGTTTTGCCCAAGACTTTGCTCATTGCCACTGCCACGCATACCAAAGAATACGACGGCACAACGACGGCAATAGGCGTAACAGTAACATTTACAGGCGTAATTAACGATGATGATGTTTCACACGGCACAGTATCAGCCGAATATCCAGCCACATTCGCCGGAACCACCTCCATAGACGTTACCTCCGTAACACTGGCAGGCGCAGCGGCGGGCAATTACACGATAGCGCCTCAAAACGATGTCGCTGTTGCAGGCATTGTTCCCCGCGCTGTGACCATCAGCGGAGTAACCGCCGCCGACAAGGTTTACGATGGCTCCCCGGCAGCGACAGTCAGCGGCACGCACACGATAGCGCTCAACATTGACGGCTCCGCCCTCTCCGTTGTAGCGGGCGCAGCCGCTTTCGCAGATGCAAACGCCGGCGATGATAAAACGGTAACATTCAGCGGCTTCGCGCTCGACGGCTCTGCTGCGGGCAACTATACCCTCACGGCACAGCCTGCAAACGCCACGGCAAACATCACGCCCGCCCCGCTCACGCTCTCGGCGCTCGACAAGGTTATCAACGTTGGCGACCCGCAACCCGCGCAAACGGACTATTCATTTGATTTAGACGGACTTGTAGAGGGCGAAACAGCCGACGTCATCACCACTCCGCCCACGTTCACGCTCACTCCGGCGTTTGACAATACGCAGGAGGGCGAGTTCGTCATCACTCCGAGCGGTGCAACGGCGGCAAACTATGCTATCGAGTATGAAGAGGGTACCTTAACGGTTACCGCGAAGTTAATCCAGACGCTTTCCTTTGCCTCTGCTACCCAGAGCAAAACCTACGGCGACGCTCCCTTCACCAACGCCATCAGCGGCGTCGAAGGCACAGGCGCAATAGCCTACGCCAGCGACAACCCATTGGTAGCCACCGTAGACGCAACCACCGGCGAGGTGACAATCATCGGCGCAGGCACGGCGGGCATCACGGTAACGATAGCCGAGTGCGCCACGCATCTACCCGACGAAACGGAGTACACGCTCACGGTAGGCAAAAAAGCCCTCACGCTCACAGCCAACAACGCCACTGCCACCGCAGGCGACGCCATGCCGCAGTTTAGCTTTACTATGTCGAGCGACTTTGTAGGCAACGACAGTTGGATTACCGCTCCCACGGCAACCAGCCCCACGGCAAACATGAACGTACCCGGCACGTATCCGATAGTAATAACCGGCGGCGACGCAGGCGACAATTACGAGATAACGGCACGAAATAACGGCACATTGACGGTCAATCGCAGCAACGTCACCAATGCCCCCGAAATGTCAACAGCCAATCCGCTCCGCGCATGGACACGCGACGGCATGTTGCACATCACGGGCGTAGCAGTAGACGAAATATTGAGCATATATACTGCCACCGGAGCATTAGTGCATCAAAGCAAACCACAGAGCGAAGAAATAGATATTCCTTTGAGAGTAGAAGGAGTGTATATTGTTCAATCGGGGGGAAGAACTTTGAGAGTGGTTTTTTCTAATTGAAAATTAAAAATTAAAAATTGAAAGTTAGTTATCAGTGGACAGTTTTCAGTTTTCAGACAATCATATCTGGAAACTGAAAACTGAAAACTGAAAAAATAAATTAACGAAATTATCGTTAATGTTTGGTTGATGCATTTTTTCTAACGAGAGGTACATTTCTAACGTAATGAGGTAATTCGCAAAAACGGCACATTGCTGCTTGGCGTTTCAGGCACGGTTGACATTTTTTTTATCATTTTTTTTTTATCATTAAAAAAATATCTAATTTTGCGGCGAATTTTTTTAACAAAGTAATATGCTAAAATGTATTATTTCACTGCTGTTAATTTCTTCTGTATTTTCGTTGCAGGGCAAAGAAAATCCGAAAATTGACAGAAAGTTGATAGCGTCTTTATCATCTGAGCCGGCAATGATAAAACGCGCAATAAAAAGAGGCGATTCGTATTATAAGGAAAGCCTGTATGATGCGGCTATTCAGCAATATATGAGAGTATTCAGTGTTGTTAACGACCACGCGCCTCTCAATTACAAAATTTCTGTCAGTCGGCTCTATGGCGTCAATCCTATGAGTGCGCTTGAGTTTTTTGAACTTACAACTCCCGATGTTGCTTCTGATTACTACAGTCTTAAAGGAATAGCGCTGATTTACCATCGCCGTTTTGACGAGGCAAATCTCTCTTTTCAAAGGCATAGGGAATTGCTTACTCCGCGTCAGGCAAGGCAACAGAATGACATGATAAACCGTTTCATAGCTATTTCCGATTTTTCGGCTAAAGCCGTTCAGGATTCGTTGCCGGTATTTATTATTAATGCCGGGCCTCAGGTAAACAGTTACTACGACGATTTCAGCGCGGTAGAACTCGAAGGAGCGACGCCCGCGTTGTACTTCACCTCACGTCGACCAAAAGACAACTCAGTCGACATGGAATCGCACAACAAACATCCCGAGCGAATACTTGTATCTCCGCAATTTGTTGATGGCGTGGCTAACGAAGCGCAAGATTCAAAACTAAAATCGGGCAACCATTTGAGCGTTGCAGGTGTTGACAATAGCTCGCAAACAGGAGTATTGCTCTATTTTCGAGGGAAAAAACGCTTTGGCGATGTATTTGGTGTTCAATTTAACCAAAACGAAAAAACAACCAACAACAAGAGATTGAACAGCCGGATAAGCAAAAAAAGCTCTAAGGAAGGCGCTATCAGTTTTACTGAAAACGGCGATGCTTACTTTATCTCCGACCGCTTTGGCGGAACAGGCGGCAAAGACATCTGGTTTGCCGAACGAACCGGAAAAAATAGATTTGCCCGTCCGATAAACATGAGTATGTTCAACACTCCGTTAGACGAAGCGTGCGTATTTGTTACCCCAGACGGCAGTACCCTATTCTTTTCTTCTAACGGATTGCCCGGAATGGGAGGTTTCGATATATACCGGTCTGAAAGGCAACCCGATGGAAACTGGGGAGAACCCGTAAACATGGGATATCCGATAAACAGCCCTGACGACGACATGTTCTACAGATTGACCTCAGACGCAAACCGTGCATTAATATCTTCGAGTAGAAGCGGTGGATTTGGAGGATTAGACATTTATTTTGTAGTAAACGACTTGAGAATACCATTTGAAATTTATGGAAACGTTGCCGACGTAGCTACAGGCAGAACATTAGAATCAACTGTAAGGCTTTTTGACAGAACAACAGATATGCCGATTGCCAGCGCAATCAACGACACTATCGAACGACGGTTTTTACTAAAAATGGAAGACATAGGCGACTTCTACGTGCAAGCCGAAGCGCCCGGATATAAATCGGTTACGTTGGATTTTACAAATCCTTCTGTTAGACATTCAAGATTGAACTTAGATTTTCAATTAGAAAAATTGTTGCATCCGTATACGCTAAGCGGCTATATAACTGATGTGAGAACAGGTAGACCTGTTCAGGCTGAAATAATTATTAAGCTTCAAGGAAATGACCAAACGCTATATCGTACAGTTTCAGACGCTGTTACCGGTTTTTACACGATAACCGTTGCCGACAAGGAAAATTTTGACCTGTCACTAAGAGCTACAGAATATTTTGACCACAACGAAAACCTTTTGCTACGGGAAGTGGAAGGCGACGCAGGAAGTAGAAACATTACAATGCAGAGAAGCGTCATAACGTATACAGTTTCCGGAATAGTTACAAGCGAAGAAGACGCAACTCCTTTGAACGCTAACATCAAAATGAACAAGCCCGATGATGAGCACTTTGCAACACAAGAAATAAATACAGGAGAAACCGGAAAATATGAAATAACAATAACCGACGCAGGCCCATTCCTGATGGAAATAACGGCAGAGGGACATTTCTTCGCAAACAGCGTTTTGCAGTTCCATATGGACAGCACGTTAGTTATCCGCAATTTTGCGTTAAAAAAAATGGATGTAGGCGTAAAAATGGTTGTCGAAAACATACTGTTTAATACTGGCCTCGCTACTCTGCGTCCCGAATCGTTTTCCGAACTTAACAAGGTTGTAAACCTGTTGAGAGAGAATCCAACGGTAAGAATAGAAGTGTCGGGACACACAGACAATGTAGGCTCAGCCGCCACAAACCGTACATTGTCGAGAAATCGCGCTATGACAGTGAGAAATTACCTTATTTCGCAAGGCATAGCCGGAGAACGAGTAGAATATAACGGATATGGTTTTGACAGACCAATAGCGCCAAATGACACTGAAGATGGAAGGGCGGAAAATAGAAGAGTGGAAATTGAAATATTAAACTAAATGTATACATATAATTAAATAGAATGTACCCATGAAAACAAAAATAAGCCTAATTATTGCGGCAATTACATTAGCAGCAACGTCGTGCCTCGAGAGTGATATAGAAAAAGATTTCGATAACATGAACTATCGAGAAGAAGTAAATTTTGCTATGCCAGTTGGAACTGTCCGTATGCAAATTGGCAGATTGATAGACGAACAACTGCTTAAGAATTTTGAAGACGGCGACGTTTATTTTGACGGGCGTAATGAAAACATACTAACAGTAAGATATAAACTGACGCAAGAATTTGAATGGAGCGATGACATTGTGATAAACGACTTTGACTTCTCTCGCGAATCAAGATTTACCATTCCTAACGCCGACATAAAATGGGAAGATTTTGAACCCGGTTTTGGAGTGCGAGCCACTCATAAACGCGAAAATGAATATTTTGATATAAAAACTCCACCCGTTACCACTGACGACGAAAACAGTTTTTTTACTAAAGTTAACCTTAGCCAAGGAACTATCAGGCTTACACTCGATATCAACGATAAGGTTGGGTTTGAATATGAAGACTTCATTTTTTCAATTACGATTGAAGGCTTGAAAGACGAAAATGGCGATGCGTATGTAGCTAATTTCGACATGGAAACCCTAACAGTAGAATCGTCATTGTATGGATATACATTGTACACGGTTGAGGGCGAAACACCTTTCGACTATATAGTGAAAGCTGAAGTTAATTTTACCGCCAATGTTATTGCTGAAATAATAAACCAACCGCCAGAAGGCTCGTTTCGCATACGCGGCGACTTCTTTAATTTGGACTTTTATAGATTAGACGGCTATTTTGGAGCCGTTGCAATTGAAGATAATATGACAGATAACGCCTTAGAAACATTTTTGAATGATTTGAAAGGAATAAACGGCAACTTCGGAGTTAAAAACGCAAACATAGAAGTAGAAGCAGTCAACTCGGTCGGTATGCCATTCATGTTGAACGTTGCATCAATCTATTTTGCCGACGAAGACGAAAACCCCACAAACCTTCTTGCTCCTTTAAATTTGGTTTCAACGTCTCCTCTACCTGTTCCAGCAGCCACGATAACAGAACAAACGACAGGAAACATAGCTCCCGAAGTCATACCCGGACTCGGCTCGCGAACATCCATGGAAAATATTACCCTCAACAAAAACTATCCTCTGTTAATTTTTGAATACGCCGGCGTGGGAAATCCGAGCAATATGCCTACACAACCTAACTATGTTCAGAATTTTATGATAAAAAACTCGGTGGCAAATATGAATGTCACGATGACAATACCTCTTGACTTGATGGTAGAGGAATACAAAGATTTTTTTCCTATCAACTTCAAATATAAAAAACTAATTGGCGAAGATGAAGAACTTAGTAAAAGTTTTGAATCATTCTACCTGCATGTAACAGTTTTAGAATCGTCCCAGCCATTTAATGGAACTATGGAAATCTTTGCCGTGCACGACAAAGAGGACTATAGCTTAAAAGTTGATTTAGCAACAATAAGTATCGACAAACCGGGAGTTTATAAAATCAGTGTAGACCAAAATACTTTGAATCGCTTGTGGGTAGAAGACGTTCAACACATTATTTTCTCGCCATCGTTAATGACACGTGCAGATGGAAGAGTTCTTGGAACTTCAACACTTGACATTTCATTAGCCATAGAATTTAAATCAAATTTACCAATTTCTATTTTTTGAAAATAAACCATGAAAATAAAAATCTTATTCAGTATACTTATATCAGCCTCAATTTGCGCAGCCTTGCAAGCTCAGGCACGCGCTCCTCATGCTCTGTATTTTATGGAGACAATACCGCAGGTTTCACTGTTAAACCCTGCCGTACAGCCAAGAGCAAATGTTTATGTTGCCCTGCCGGTCAATTTTGGTATTGATTTGCATAGCGACTTAGCCCTGAAAGACCTTCTTCAAAAGCAAAACAACGAATATTATTCGCCTCTCGAACGAGAATTTGATTATAATAAATTCTATCGCGCAACTGGTAAAAATGCCACAATGATAAACTTTGGCATAGATGCAGAATTGTTAGGGTTTGGCTTCCGCACAGGCGACAGAGGCTACTTTTCGTTTGGAATATCCGAACATTTTGCAGGAAAATTTGCCTTACCTACTGATTTATTCAAAGTTCCTGAAAAATTTTTTCCAGACGGCGAGAAATACAATCTATCTCCTTTGCGCGTCGAAGCAACCGCTTACATGCAATTTCGAATAGGATACAGCCACAAAATAAATGAAAAGCTGACAATAGGCGTAAATGCAAAACCACTGATTGGACAAGCGATTGCAACAACAAAATTTGAAAAATTCGAATTGACAACCGGCTTAGACCAATGGAATATAGAAGCAAAAGGAAAAATTCACGCCTCATCGCCATACGAAGTTGTAAGAAATGAAAAAGATAACGTAAAGCTTTTAGAAGGCGATGAAGCTATAAACGAAATGGAATTTATGGACATAATGTCCAAATACTTGTTTGGATTCAACAATATGGGGATTGCATTCGACTTTGGAGCGGTATATCAAATAAATGAGCGGCTTTCAGTGTCGGCGGCGCTTAATAATATTGGTTTCATTGCTTGGAACGATGATGTTAGCGGTTTGGAATTTGACGGAAAGTTTACCCTCGACGAAAATACGTTAGACCTAAACCTTGCCGATTATCTTCAAGACAACAAACATTTGGATAGAATTATTGATGCGATTGTCGACGATTTGCCTAATGCACTCGAATTTGAGCCGTATAACAAAAATTTCGTCACATCGCCTCCACCTGTACTGTATACCGGCGCTTCATATTTATTAACCCAAACAATAACAGCTGGTTTTCTGTCTCGTACCTCATTCTGGCAAAACGCAATAAGACAAAGCTTTAACCTATCTCTCAACCTGCAACCCTACAGCTTTGTGTCATTCACCACAGGTGCAACGTGGCAAGTTAAAGGCAACGTCTATCTTGGTACCGGCTTCTCGGTTTTTATGGGCCCTCTACAGCTTTACTTGATGAGCGACTTCATACCGATTAGATACTCCACGCTTACAGTTGACGATGTTTTCGTTCCGTTTGTTCCCGAACGCCAAAAAACCTTCACATTCCGCTTAGGTCTAAATCTTGTGTTCGGAAAACACGGCTATCAAAACAAACCGATGCTTGACAGTACGGGTAGTAGTTGGCAATGATAAATTGTTTTTAGAAAAAAAATGTAGTTAAAACAATAACAAAAAAAAATCTGCGTTATAAGAATTGTAATTTAAATTTTATAAAATATAGCAATGAAAATATTCAGGAATGTTTCTCTGATATTAGTAACAATAGCATACGTATCGTGCAGCGGCACGAGTGAAGACCCGCTAATAGGCGATTGGGATAGACGTTCGGTGTTTCCAATAGGAGGTCGTGGTTATGCTGCTTCATTTGTCATCGACAACACAGGATATGTTGTTGGCGGTTTCGATGGAACAAACCCCCCGAGAACTGAGGTAGTTGCCTTTGTTCACAATCTGGGAAGTGTGTTAACCCATGACCAAACAAGAACAATGGGGCAATGGAACAGAGATTTGGGACACCACAGTGAAGAAATGTATCCCCGTCAGCAAGCTGTAGGTTTTTCTCTTACAACCAACGGAAATAGCTACGGTTACGTAGGTTCCGGCTGGATATGGAAACATATCGAAAGAGACGATAGAGAAGAGTACGCAACAGCTAACGATTTTTGGCGGTATGACCCTGCCGACAATACATGGCAAGAAATTGCTCCGCTACCGGCTCCCCCAAGACGTGGTGCATTTGCGTTCTCGCTTACAGTCGACGGAAAAGAATATGGTTTTGTAGGCGGCGGAACTACCGACCGACAAGGATTCGATTTTAACGGAATACCTTCGTTTACCATAGCAAATCGTAACGAATTTCTTAACGACTTGTGGCGCTACGACCCGGAGGGTTCAACGCAAGTTATGCGCCAAGTGATAACAATAGAACAAGACGCAAATGGCGACGACTTTGATGTAGTTACTGAAGAAATTGTAGAACTGCCCGGACAATGGACAGCTATTGGCGACGCTCATTTTGGAAAAAGAGCAGGAGGCGTTGCCTTTGTTATAGATAACAAGGCATATATTTGCAACGGCGTTAATCCTACCAATATCAACGACTTTTGGGTTTTTAACCCAAACCGAGAGACATACATCGATGGATTTCTTGATGATGATGGAAAACCGCGCGTTTGGCGTCAACTGAGAACAATGAACAGCGTCAATCCGGATGAAAGCTTCGACGACGACTATCGACCATTAGGAAGAACAGGCGGCGTGGCATATACAGTTAGAGTACCTGAAAGAAATAACATACTTACAGGACACATAGTTGGCGGAAGCCAAACTAATGGAAGTACAAATTGGGAGTACGACGAAGACGACGACCTGTGGATGCAGCGTACAAGTTTTATGAATCATCAGTTTGCCCAACACAGAGAAGGGATGGTTTCGTTCTCGTTTCCTTCAACAGGTAGAGCTTTCATTGCATTAGGAAGGTCGGGACCAGCACAATTTTGGGATGAAGTTTGGGAATTTATCCCGCGCGTAGATGATGTTGTGTTTAGAGACTTACAGTAATAATTGTGAACGCATCTCGTTTGAAAAATGAGAATGGACAGTATTGTAAGCGTTGTCAATGTAAATAAACAATACGGAGAAAAAAAAGTATTGGATAATATTAGCATAGATGTTCCCGTAGGGAGCATCTATGGTCTATTAGGACCTAACGGAGCCGGAAAAACAACGCTTATACGTATCATCAACGGCATAACGGCGGCAGATAACGGCGACGTGTATTTTAAGGGACGTCTGCAACGCAAGGAAGACAGCTCTCTTATAGGTTATTTGCCGGAAGAACGAGGATTGTACCGAAAAATGAAAGTCGGAGAGCAGGTATTGTATCTCGCCTTGTTAAAGGGACTTGAAAAAAAAGAAGCCCAAAATCAGGTTAACCATTGGTTTGAAAAATTCGAAATAGAAAGCTGGCGAAATAGAAAAGTCGAAGAACTTTCAAAGGGTATGCAACAAAAAGTACAGTTCATAGCTACTGTGTTGCATAAACCATCTTTGCTGATTTTGGATGAGCCGTTCAGCGGCTTCGACCCGATTAATTCTGAAATGCTGAAAAATGAACTTTTTAATCTGCGCGAACAGGGAGCAACAATTGTTCTGTCCACCCACAATATGGCTTCGGTCGAAGAAATGTGCGACCACATTTCACTTATCAACAAATCGAAGTGCATATTGCAAGGCGAAGTGCAACAGATTCAACAAAGCTTCAAATCAGGCGAATACGAACTGTGTTTCACAGGTGACGCGCAATCCTTGATTTCGCTACTTAAAGACGAAGACTGCATAATAACCAAACAAAAACAACAAAAATACAATTATGTTATGAACATAAAATCTTCAAAAGAAGGAAACTATTTGCTGGCAAAAGCCATACCATTAATAAATGTAGTCTCATTCAAAGAAACGCTTCCCGGAATGAACGATATATTCAAACAACTTGTATCAAACTGAAAAATATGAACAAAATACTGATAATCATTAAACGTGAGTATTTAACGCGAATTCGCAAAAAGACGTTCATAGTGATGTCTATTCTGGGACCGATGCTTTTTTCGACGCTTTTTTTGTTTCCGGCTTGGTTTGTCGCCATCGAAGAAGAAGACATTAAACATATAGCTGTTTTCGATGAATCATGGCTCTTCAGAAACGCAATCCCACAAACGTCAAAATTCAAATTTACCTTTGTAGACCCCCAAGTGCAAGGCGGCAACCCGCGAAACTTCATAAACGAATTTAAGGAAAACCTTTCCAAAACACACTATTTTGGCTTTGTATACATCCCCGAGTACATTGCATACGTATCGTCAGGAGTCGAATTTTACTCTTACAAACAACCACCTGCAAACCTCGTCATGCACATTGCCAACGCAATAGAAAAAGAAATTGAAGCCGGAAAATTGAGAGCACACCAAATAGAAGACATAGAACACATACTGCACATGGTAAAAACGCGTATTGGAATACGCACATATAAACTGTCGTCTGACGGAGACTTTAAAGAAAGCAACAATGCGCTGAACTCAAGCGTTGCAATAATCGCTTCAACGCTAATATACCTGTTTATTTTTCTTTTCGCATCAAACATCTTGAGAGGCGTGATAGAAGAAAAAAACAACAGAATTGTTGAAGTAATCGTTTCATCGGTCAAACCATTTGAATTGATGATGGGAAAAGTTGTCGGCGTGGCATTAGTAGGATTAACACAGTTTTTTGCATGGGCGATTTTAACGCTGATGCTCGTTATTCCGCTTAAAAGATTTTTCTTTTCTGCTATCACTGAAGACGTTCTTCTGCAACAACAAACAAGCCGAATACACACATTAGGCTCAACCGGCGCAGAAACTATTCAACTTTCTGAAACCACGGAAAAAGCTCTTGAAACGCTAAATTTATTGCAATCTATTAATTTTGGCGTGCTGATTTGTTGTTTTCTGTTCTTCTTTATCGGTGGCTTTCTTTTATACGGCTCACTATACGCTGCAATTGGCTCGGCTGTTGACACAGAAGCCGATTCGCAGCAATTTTTATTGCCGGTTACGGCTCCGCTTATAATCGCCCTAATGGTTATGATGACGATAAGCGCGGCGCAAACTCCGGACAGTACAATAGCTTTCTGGTTTTCGATGATCCCGTTCACGTCGCCCATAGTAATGATGACAAGAATAGCGTTTGGAGTGCCATACGCTCAGGTGGCGCTTTCGATGAGCTTGCTTGTTATAGCGTTCGTAACAGCGATATGGCTGTCTGCAAAAATATACCGAACAGGAATCTTAACATATGGAAAAAAAATGAACTACAGCGAACTATGGAAATGGCTAAAATATTAAAAAATTAATGCAAAAAAATCAAAAAAAAATCAAAAAAAAATCAAAAAATTTAAAAAAAAATAAAAAAAGTATTATCTTTGCGGACTTTTTGAAAAGATTTTTTTAATGATAAAAATAACTTTTCCTGATGGAAATATCAGGGAATACAAGTCAGGAGTTTCTGCACTGGAAGTAGCGCAGAGCATAAGCCACAGGCTCGCTGAGGAGGTGTTGGCGGCGAAAGTCAATGGAGAAATCGTTGACGCAAATTGTCCTATACACACAGATGCAAACATCGTGCTATACAAATGGGACAACGCCGAAGGAAAACAAGCCTTTTGGCACTCCACATCGCACCTTATGGCTGAAGCCATAGAGGAATTGTATCCGGGAGTGAAGTTCGGGATAGGTCCGGCAATAGAAAATGGCTTCTATTATGACGTTGACTTAGGATATGACAGAAAACTTACAGATGCAGACCTTCCAAAAATAGAACAAAAAATGTTGGAACTGGCTCGAAAAAAAGAAGCTTACAAGCGTCAAAATGTCTCTAAAGATGAGGCGTTGAATTTTTTTACAGAAAAAAACGATGAGTATAAGCTTGAACTAATCAACGAATTAGGCGATGCTGAAATTACGCTCTACAAACAGGGAAATTTTACAGACCTCTGTCGTGGAGCACACCTTCCCGACACTTCGCAAATAAAGGCTATTAAACTGCTAAGTATTGCAGGAGCTTACTGGCGCGGCGATGAAAAACGCAGACAACTTACCCGCGTTTACGGCGTCAGCTTCCCAAAGCAAAAAATGTTAGAAGAACACCTAAAAATGCTCGAAGAGGCTAAACTCCGAGACCATCGTAAGTTAGGGCGGGAACTTGAATTATTTGCTTTTTCGCAAAACGTTGGTCAAGGGCTGCCTTTGTGGCTTCCAAAAGGAGCAAAACTGCGCGAACGACTTGAAAACTTTCTAAAAAAAGTACAAAAAGAATACGGCTACGAACAAATTATTACTCCTCACATTGGAAATAAAGAACTGTACGTGCTGTCAGGACACTACGAAAAATTCGGAAAAGACAGCTTCCAGCCAATAACAACGCCGCAAGAAGGCGAAGAGTTTATGCTTAAGCCTATGAACTGTCCGCACCACTGCGAAGTATACAAATTTAAGCCACGCTCGTACAAAGACCTGCCGTTGAGATATGCCGAATTTGGCTCGGTATACAGATACGAACAGTCAGGAGAATTGCACGGACTGACGCGCGTTCGCGGATTTACTCAAGACGATGCGCATATATTCTGTCGTCCCGACCAACTGAAAGAAGAATTTATAAAGGTTATAGAAATAATTTTCCGAATATTCAAAGCGCTTAATTTCGAAGAATTTATTGCTCAAATATCCTTAAGAAACAAGGAAAACAAAGAAAAATATATAGGAACAGATGAAAGCTGGGACAAAGCAGAAGCAGCAATAATTGAAGCGGCTGCAGAAAAAGGGCTTAAAACAGTTACCGAAATTGGAGAAGCGGCATTCTACGGACCAAAACTCGACTTCATGGTGCGAGATGCAATAGGTAGAAAATGGCAATTAGGAACAATACAGGTCGATTACAATCTACCCGAACGTTTTGACTTGGAATATACCGACACGGACAACCAAAAACGACGCCCCGTTATGATTCACAGAGCGCCGTTCGGCTCGATGGAAAGATTTGTTGCCGTACTGCTCGAACACACAGCCGGCAAATTTCCCTTGTGGTTAACTCCTGAACAAGCTGTAATATTGCCTATAAGCGAAAAATTTAATGAATATGCAAAAAATGTAGCAAATTATCTTAATAGCTGTGAAATACGTACCCAAATTGATGAACGTAACGAAAAAATCGGTAGAAAAATTCGTGACAACGAACTAAAACGCATACCATACCTGCTAATTGTAGGCGAAAAAGAAGCAGAAAATAAATGCGTATCAGTTCGTAAACAAGGCGAAGGAGACAAAGGTACAGTTTCAATAGAAGAGTTTGCCCGAAATATTAATGCTGAAGTAAGTAGACAAATAGATTTATTGTAGTTATTTAAAAATGAAGAATAGTTTTATAGTGTAGATGGCGTATCAACAACACAAACAACAAAGAACATTATCGTCGGAACTGAGGATAAATCGCGAAATACGCGCGAGAATGATAAGACTTGTAGGCGATAGTATAGATAATCAAAATCAGGTTATACCATTTTTTCAGGCATTGAAAATGGCTGAAGACCAAGAACTTGATTTAGTAGAAATATCTCCCACAGCCGACCCTCCAGTGTGCAAAATACTCGACTATCAAAAGTATATGTACCAACTGAAGAAAAAACAAAAGGAGATAAAAGCGAAAACCGTTAAGACGGTTATCAAAGAAATACGTTTTGGTCCCAATACAGACGACCACGACTACAATTTCAAACTCAAACATGCAATAAACTTTCTTGAAGAAGGAGATAAAGTAAAAGCTTTCGTGTTCTTCAAAGGACGTTCAATAGTGTACAAAGAACAGGGCGAAATATTGCTTTTGCGATTCGCACAAGATTTGGAAGAGTACGGAAAAGTAGACCAAATGCCAAAACTTGACGGCAAAAGAATGACAATGTTCCTGTCGCCAAAACCAAAAAAAAAATAGCAATACAATTAATGTATCACCATAGTATATAAATAATAAAAAGTTAAAACAAAAAAGAAATGCCAAAGATGAAGACAAACTCCGGAGCAAAAAAAAGATTTACTCTTACAGGCTCCGGAAAAATCAAACGCAAACACGCTTTCAAAAGTCATATTTTGACTAAGAAAACAACTAAGCAAAAACGTCGCCTTACACACACAGGATTAGTAGACAAAGCCGATGTGAATAACGTGAAAAAAATGCTTTCATTAAATTAATAAAGTTAATAACCTTGAATTATGCCAAGATCAGTAAATTCAGTAGCGTCGAGAGCACGACGCAAAAAACTTTTAAAGCTCACGCGAGGCAACTTTTTAGCCCGCAAAAATGTGTGGACTGTAGCCAAGAATACTTGGGAAAAAGGTCAATTGTACGCCTATCGCGACCGGCGCAACAAAAAACGTAGTTTCCGCGCACTGTGGATACAACGTATAAATGCAGGAGCACGACAGTTTGAAATGTCGTACTCGGAATTCATTTGTAAAGTCAACAAAAAAGGTATAGCGCTGAACCGAAAAGTATTAGCCGACCTTGCTATGAACCACCCCGCTGCATTCGAAGCAGTTGTTAAAACCGTTAAGTAAAAATGAAGCTTTTAACAGGAAAAACAGCAGTAGTGACCGGCGCAGCGCGAGGCATAGGCAAAGCCATTGCATTGAGACTTGCCCAAGAAGGAGCAAATGTTGCCGTCACAGATTTAGCGTACAATGAAACCGTTGAAAAAGAATTGAAAGAACTCGGAGTTAACGCAAAATCATACGCATCAAATGCAGCAGATTTTGCTGATACACAAAAAGTAATCAATGAAATTACGAAAGATTTCGGACAAATTGATATTCTGGTCAACAATGCCGGCATTACCAAAGACGACGCGCTAAAACGAATGACAGAAGAACAGTGGGATACGGTAATAGCGGTAAACCTTAAGTCGATATTCAACTTCACAAAAGCTGTGCAGCCAATAATGTGGAAGCAAGCTGGCGGAAGCATTATCAACATGAGTTCAGTTGTAGGCGTGTCTGGTAATGCCAACCAGTGTAACTATTCAGCTTCAAAAGCAGGAATGATAGGCTTTACAAAGTCAGCGGCAAAAGAGATGGGAGTGCGCGGAATACGTTGTAACGCAATAGCGCCCGGATTTATCGAAACAGAAATGACGGCAAAGTTACCCGAAGATGTCAGAAAAAGCTGGATCGAAAAAATACCGCTTCGTAAAAAAGGCGGAACACCCGAAGATGTAGCTAACGTGACAGTTTTCCTTGCATCAAAACTTTCGGCATACATAAACGGACAAGTGATAAACGTTTGTGGCGGAATGAACATGTAGTAGATAGATGCAAAAAATAACCACTATAGAAACATCAGTTGTTCCGTTGCCAATTGAAAACGTAGACACTGACCAAATCATTCCTGCCCGCTTCTTAAAGGCAACAACCCGTGAAGGATTCGGTGAAAATCTTTTCAGAGATTGGCGCTACAACGTCAACAACGAGCCGATAAAATCCTTTCCGCTTAATAATGCCGCATTCTCGGGAAAAATACTCGTTGCCGGTAAAAACTTCGGATGCGGCTCCAGCCGCGAACATGCGGCATGGGCTATTTTCGACTACGGTTTTAGAGCCGTAGTGTCAAGTTTTTTTGCAGATATATTCAAAAACAACGCGCTGAACAATGGACTTTTACCTGTGCAGGTTAGCGCTGAATTTCTTGAAAAAATTTTCGACCAAGTTAGAAAAAACCCGAAAACAAATTTGCATATAAACCTTGAAAAACAAGAAATAATACTGCTGTCAACCGGCGACAAAGAATCTTTTGACGTTAACAGCTACAAAAAAACTTGCCTGCTTAACGGCTACGACGATATAGACTATTTGCTAAGCATGAAAGCTGACATCAACGAGTTCGAAGAAAAAAATAGACTGTAGTATGAAAAGCGCAGTGATATTTGACCTTGACGGAACTTTAGCTGATACTCTTGAAGATATAGCTGACAGTATGAACCATGTTCTTGTTGACTGTGGTTTTCCGTCTCATGCGTATGAATCATATCGTTTTTTTGTAGGTAATGGGCTGAAAAATTTAGTTACACAGTGCCTTCCCGAGCAAGCGCGTACTGCTCCTATTATTGATAAGTGTTACAATTTGATGATTTCTAACTACAATCTAAACTATACCAATAAGACACGACTTTATGAGGGGGTGTCCGAACTGCTTGACGCCTTAGCCTTGAATGGGATTAAAAAGGCTATTCTGTCAAATAAAACTGATTTACTTACCCAAAAAATTTGCTCCGCACTGCTACACAAATGGAATTTTGAAGCAATCATTGGTTATAGCGAACGTTTCCCTCGTAAACCAAATCCAGCTTCGGCGTTATTCATTGCCAAAGAAATGGGTATAGAGCCGCAAAAAATATGTTATTTGGGCGATAGCGACGTGGACATGAACACCGCAACAGCAGCCGGCTTTTATCCAATTGGTGTTGCATGGGGTTTCAGACCGGTTGAAGAACTCTTAAAAAACGGCGCAAAGCAAATTATTGAACATCCAATGGAGCTTATGCGGCTTTCGTTTTTATAGAATCAATATTATTTTTATTCTCCGGTATGTCCAAAGCCTCCTTCTCCGCGTATTGTTTGGTCTAACGCTTCGCATAATTCCCATTCAATGGTTTCGTGTTTTGCAACAACCATTTGCGCAATTCGGTCTCCGTCGTTTATTGTAAATTTTTCTTGCGACAGGTTGGCAATAATTACGCCTATTTCGCCACGATAATCTGCATCTATAGTTCCCGGAGCATTGAGCACCGTGACGCCCTTGTTCAGAGCAAGCCCGCTGCGCGGTCTAATTTGAGCTTCGTAGCCCTTGGGAAGAGAAATGTACAATCCGGTGGGCGTCAATGTTCTTTCGCCCGGCAATAAATATAATGGCGTATCTAAATTTGCGCGCAAGTCCATTCCGGCAGAAAGCAACGTACTGTATTCCGGCAATGGATGCCGCGATTTATTAACAATTTTTATCTGTAAATTCATTGTATTGTAATTTGCGCTAAGCTGCCTTTAATTTATTTGCGTTCATTTTGTCGATTTTTTCGTGGGCGTAATCTAAGGTAATTGTTATTTCTTTTTCGCCCGAAGAAGGAACATCGAACATCACATCGTTCATAATTGTTTCGCATATTGAACGTAATCCGCGAGCGCCGAGCTTAAATTCGATAGCTTTATCTACAATAAGTTCGAGAACGGCATCATCAAAGTGAAGCTTTACGCCGTCTATCTTGAACAGTTTTTTATATTGTTTAACAAGCGCGTTTTTGGGCTCGGTAAGTATGTTGCGCAGAGCATTCCTGTCAAGCGGGTCAAGATACGTCAACACCGGCAGCCTTCCTATTATTTCAGGGATAAGTCCGAACGATTTTAGGTCTTGAGGCGCTATGTATTGCATAAGATTTTTACGGTCAATTTTTTCTGTTTCTAAAACATTGTGATAACCTACTACACGCGTGTTCAAGCGTTGCGCTATTTTACGTTCTATTCCATCGAATGCCCCACCGCAAATAAACAGAATATTTTTAGTATCAACTGCTGTCAGTTTTTGTTCGGGGTGCTTTCGTCCACCTTGCGGAGGCACGTTTACAACCGAACCCTCAAGCAATTTTAATAGACCTTGCTGTACGCCCTCTCCGGAAACATCGCGGGTGAGGGACGGATTATCGCTTTTTCGCGCTATTTTGTCCAATTCATCTATGAATACGATACCTTTTTGTGCGGCTTCTACGTTATAGTCGGCTGCTTGCAGCAAACGCGAAAGGATGCTTTCAACGTCTTCGCCAACATAACCCGCTTCGGTAAGAACAGTGGCGTCTACTATACAAAATGGTAACTGCATCATTCGCGCTATAGTGCGCGCAAGCAAAGTTTTACCGGTACCGGTTTCGCCTACAAGGATGATGTTAGATTTTTCTATTTCAACTTCCTCGCCGTCATCATCGTTTGCATGAACTTGCTTTGGCTGCAACAAGCGTTTGTAATGGTTGTAAACGGCAACGGCGATGTATTTTTTTGCTTCATCTTGACCGATAACGTATTGGTCGAGAAAGTCCTTAATTTCAGACGGTTTCATCATTTTAACGTTGCCAAGGTCTAAATTTCCTTTTTTCTTGGCGTCTTCGGCAACAATGTTAGAAGCCAACTCCACACAATTTCCGCAAATATGCGCCGAAATACCGGAAATAAGAAGTCCGGCTGTGCGGCGGTCTTTACCGCAAAACGAACAATGGTCAATACGATTTCTACTCATTATTATTTTTTTTGTCTTACAAGGACTTCATCAACAAGTCCATATTCTTTTGCTTCAGTTGCTGTCATCCAATAATCGCGGTCTGAATCCTTTTCAATTGTTTCAAAGCTCTGTCCGGAATGTTCGGAAAGTATTGAGTATAAAACATTTTTTATTTTAACTATTTCTCTAACAGCTATTTCCATGTCTTTGGACTGTCCGCGTATTCCGCCCATTGGTTGGTGTATCATCACTCGCGAATGTTTTAGCGCAGAGCGTTTTCCGTTAGCTCCCGAAGCGAGTATTACCGCTGCCATAGAAGCTGCCATACCGGTGCATATTGTAGACACGTCAGAAGAAATCCACTGCATAGTGTCGTAGATGCCTAAACCCGACTGAACAACGCCTCCCGGCGAATTAAGATAAATTTGAATATCCTTGTTCGGGTCGCTCGAGTCTAAGTATAGCAACTGAGCTTGCAGGATATTTGCCACATCATCGTCAATTTCTGAGCCAAGAAAAATTATTCTGTCCATCATAAGACGTGAAAATACGTCCATCGAAGCAACGTTTAATTGTCGTTCTTCGATGATTGTGGGCGATATGTAACCGCTGGTTATGCGTTGATAGCGGTCTAATGTCATGCTGCTTATACCGGCATGTTTTACTGCATATTTCTGAAAATCGTTCATCTGTTTTTATGTTTATTTTTCAGCTAAAAATTAATTGGAATCTAATTTGGGAGATAATAGCTCGGTGAAGTCGTTAAGACTGATTTCCTGTATAGTCAAGTCAACATTTTCGATGGCAATATCTGTAATTTTTTTCTCAAAAACTTGCGACATTATTGAACGAACGTTGTTTTCTTCCTGAAGATACTGGTTGGAACCAGCAACTATGTCTTCTTCTGTAACACTTAAAACATGGTACAACGCGTACTGTTTTCGTATGATTTCTTTGGTTGTGTCAATAACTTCCTGTTCCTCAACTTTAATGTCATATTGCTTGATTATCTGATTTGCAATTAAATTAGTTGCAATATTTTTCAAATAGAACGGAAAATCTGCTTCAAATTGCTCGTCTGTCATTTCCTGACCGGTTGCTATTAATCGTTTGCGCAAAAAATCTTCGGGCAGTTGCAAATTTAATTTTTCTAACAGATAATCGAAAAAATCATTTTTAAACTTTGCGTAAGTTCTGTCTTCCATTTCATTTTCTGACTTCTCTCTCATGCGTTTTTCGAACTCCTTACGACTTTTTACTACTTCGTTGCCAAAAATTTTATCAAAAAGTTCTTGATTAATTTCGGCTTTTACATATTTGTGTATCTGCTTTATGGTAAATCTGAACTGCGATGCGCTAATATCGCCAACCTCTGATTGATTTTTTTTCAAAATTGATGCAATTTCGTACTTGTTTGGAAACATTTCAGCGAGGTTGAACACTATTTCATCGCCTATTTTTGCATTATTAAAGGGTTTGCGAATATTTTCATCTCTAATAAGAGATATAAACAGAGAGGTGTCTTCGGCTGAAAGTCCGTCGGGCATAATTTCTCCGGTTTCGTTTAATTGAACGATATCTCCAGTTATTCTTTCAGAAAAATCTGTCACCGAGTCAACTTCCATATATTGCCCGAAACGTCCTGTATAATTTTCGATATCTTTGTCAATCATTTCTTGTTCCACGATGACCTTATACTTTGTAAGTTGGTCATCTTTAGACAATTTGACTTCAAACTCGGGTGATAGCCCAACCTCAAATTCGAAATTGAAATCGTTTCCTATTTCCCATTCGATATCATCGCCTGACGCTCTTGGTATAGGGTCGCCTAAAGTGTTAATTTTTTGCTCGTTGAAGTAGTTTTGCAGCGTCTCGCTAACCAACTTGTTGATTTCGTCTATCAAAACTGCTTTGCCATACATCTTTCGTATCATCCCTTCGGGAACTTTACCGGGACGAAAGCCCGGTAGTTTTGCCTTACGTCGATGCTCGCGTAGAATGTCCAAAACCTTGGACGAGTAATCATCGCCACTGATGTTAACGCTTACCACCACGTTCACATCATCAATATGCTCCTTATCAATCTTCATCTCTATTCTTTTATGTATACATCAAAATTAAAAAAAATCGGACGCAAAGGTAATAATAATTTTTAAAATAATGTCAAAATTATTAAAAATTTGTTTTTTTTTCAAAAAAGTTTTATATTTGCAAAATTTTAAATTTTTAACAAGATGAGAACATTCAATCATGTAGGTTTTTTGACCTCAGAGCAAAAACCTGACGCCGTTTTTAACGATGGTCTTAAGGTTTGGCTGACGGACTATAGCAAAAGTCCCAACAAAATTGAGTTTTTGAAGTTTGAAGCAGGTAGTTGCATGCCAGAACTTATTCAAAAACAGTCGCATATAGCGTATGCCGTACCTAACTTGGACGAAGCGCTCAAAGGGAGCAAAGTGCTGTTCGGTCCGGCGGTAGTAAACGAACATCTTTCGATTGCTTTCATAGAAGAAGAAGGCGTTCCAATCGAATTGATGGAATGTAAATAATTTAATAATTTTTTCACAATGACAGAAAGAATAAAATTTATCAACGACCCGGCAAATCTCACATCCGAGTTGTTAGAAGGCTACGTATTAGCGTATTCTGACAGAGTAAAATTAGGCGCTGAAAACATCGTTGTTCGCACACAGCCTAAACCTGTCGACAAAGTAGCAATAGTGACGCTTGGCGGAGCCGGTCACGAGCCAGCATTAAGCGGTTTTGTGGGAAAAGGCATGTTAGACGTTTCTGTTGTGGGCGACATTTTCGCCGCCCCCGGAGCACAGCGAGTTTTTACGGCTCTTGAAATGATGAAACGCGACGCCGGCATTTTACTTGTTGTTCTCAACCACTCGGGCGATGTGATGAGTGCAAACATGGCGTGCCAAATGGCTGAACGCGCAGGTATCAAAGTTAAGCAACTTATGACCTATGACGACATTAGCGCCGGTATAGACGCTCCAATTGAAGAACGTAGAGGATTAGCAGGATGCGTACCATTATTCAAAGTGCTGGGAGCAGCCTCTGAAGAAGGAAAATCATTGGACGAACTGTTGGAAATAGGCGAACGCTTCAACAAAAACATTGCAACATTGGCTGTAGCAAGCCGTTCGTGTACACACCCTGCAAACAATGCCGTAATTGCCGAACTGCCGGCAGGTATTATGGAAATAGGCATGGGACAACACGGCGAAGGAGGCGGAGGACGTCAACCAATGGCGTCGGCTGACGAAACTGCTGAAATAATGATTAACTTGCTTCTAAAGCAGCTAAAACCAAAGGCGGGAGCCAAAGCGTTGCTTATTATCAATGGCGTTGGAGCAACCACACAGATGGAGATGAATATCGTATTCAGGAAAGCCTATAAGTTGCTCGAAGAAAAAGGCTTAAAAGTTGTTGCCGGAAGAATAGAAGAAATTTTAACAGTGCAAGAACAAGCCGGATTCCAGATGATTGTAGGGCTAATGGACGATGACCATATACATTATTATAAGCAAATGTCTAACGCTCCATATTGGACTACCGTCTAACAACGTGCATAGATGAAACAATTGACGTTAGAGGCGTTTCGTGAAAAACTACATAAAGCCTTAACCGGCATTAAAGAACGCGAAGATTTTTTTTCACAACTTGATGCTCAAACAGGAGACGGCGACCACGGCACGGCAATAGTAGCCGCGTTCACAACAGCAGTAAAAACTGCCGAGTCGGCTACGGACTTTAAGACGATGCTCAACGATGTGGGGTTTGCTGTGATGATGGAGACAAGCGGCTCAACAAGCACATTATTGGGAGCGATGTTCTTGGGTATGAGCGATGCTTCGTCGGGCTGCGAATTAGATTCAGCCGGAGTAAAAGCAATGTTTGCCGGAGGTTTGGCAAACGTGCGCAAACAAACAAAAGCTGACATTGGCGATAAAACAATGATGGATGCGCTTATGCCAGCCGTCTATGCTATGGAGGCATGTCAATCCGATAACGTCGACGTTTTATTCTCCGAAGCCGCGCTTGCATCTAAGAAAGGCGCTGAAGCAACCGTCGACATGATTGCACGTTTTGGGCGAGCGCGAAACTATGGTGAAAAGTCAAAAGGATTCATGGACAGCGGAGCCGCCTCATGGAGCGCTATGTTTACAGCTTTTGCCGAGTAATTTTCAATTTTTAATTAATATAAATGGCTGATTTAGATGATTTAAGAGAAGGCGCAAATTTTGGTTTAGGAGTCGCGTCTGACTATCAAAAAAGCTTTCATGTAAAAGGAGCAAATAACTTATCGTGGGGCATGAAAGACCGCCTATCGCGAATTTTTAGTCCGCAAACCGCGCGCACAGTGATGCTTGCTTTCGACCATGGATTTATAATGGGACCAACTTCGGGCGTTGAACGAATTGACCTAAACATCTTACCATTAGTGGAGCATGCGGATTGTTTGATGTGTTCTCGTGGAATTTTGCAGTCCAATATACCGCCCGTTTACAATAAGCCCGTTTGTCTTCGCGCCGATGCAGGTACAACCATCTTAACCGAACTCAACGACAACGTGCTTATGGATTTCGAAGATGCAATTAGATTAAATGTATCGGCAATAGCGCTAATGCTTGCAATTGGCGATTCGGCGCAAGAAGCCAAAACTGTTGCAAATTTGTTTAAAGCCGCAGACCTTGGCAGTAAATACGGAATCCCCGTTATGGGAGTAACGGCTGTTGGAAAAGACATGGCGCGTGATGCGCGTTATTTTGGCTTAGCCGCAAGAGTTTGTGCTGAAAATGGCGCAAATATAGTGAAGACATATTATTGCGATGGATTTGATAAAGTAGTGGCTGCATGTCCGGTACCGATTGTTATTGCAGGCGGAAAGAAATTGCCCGAAAACGAGGCGCTTCAACTGTGTTACAACGCTATAAATGAAGGCGCTGCCGGAGTAGATATGGGAAGAAATGTATTTCAGTCCGAATCGCCGGTTGCCATGATTCAAGCCGTATATGCAGTTGTGCACGATGGTATGAAACCAACCGATGCTTACGAACTTTATAAAGATTTGTTATAAGAGCTATGTTAGTTTAGTCTCTTTTGCGTCTTTTAATTTCGTCGCGTATTTTTGATGCTTTTTCGTAGTCTTCGTTTGCTATAGCCTCGTTTAGATGTACTTCTAACTCCGGTATATCCATGTACTGCAGTTCTGTTTTTTTCTTGCCGCTTCCTTGTGTGTACGCCGGCGGACGTCGTTCCTGTTCGCCCGAAAAAACTATTCCGGCTCTGTCAATTATTTCGGGAGTTGTGTAAATAGGACAGCCGAATTTCAACGCTAACGCTATTGCGTCCGACGTTCTTGCGTCTAATTCGACGCGTTTGCCAGCGTTCGAACAGAAAAGTTTTGAATAGAAAATACCTTCTTCGAGCCGGAATATAAATACCGATTCTACAAAAATTCCGTACTCGGAAGCAAAATTGTAGAACAGGTCGTGTGTCATAGGTCTTGGCGGCTTCACACCCTGAAGTTGTATCGCAACCGCTTGAGCCTCATGCGCTCCAATGATGATTGGGATGCGTCGGTTACCGTCTTCTTCACCTAATACTAACGCAAAGGCATTCGTTTGTGATTGACTGTATGAAATGCCTAACACATTGAGTGGTATTTTGTTCATTCAACAATAGTTCAATATTAATTTAAAAACACAAAGTTAAAAAAAATTATGAAAAAAACCAAACTATTTATCAATAATTTGGTTTTTTTTCGAGTAGCGGGGGCAGGACTCGAACCTACGACCTTTGGGTTATGAGCCCAACGAGCTACCACTGCTCCACCCCGCAGTATATTTTTTCACTACTGGAATTCGTCATTTTTTTTTCGCCGCAAAGGTAAAACAAAAATATGATATATTCAAAAAAATGTTTATTTTTGCAAAAAAATAATTAAAAAAAAACTTATATGAAAAAGTATTGTAAATTTTTATTGTGCGCCGTGATGATTGCATCGTGTGTGCAACAACGCTCTGTCAAAACATGCGAAACGTTTGACGAGGCGCCCGACCCTTCTCCTGACACGCTTGCTAATTGGACTAAGGTTTCTAAAAAATTAAACGTATCGTTTGGCTCTATCGACAATCGTTACGCATTGTCGTCAATTCCGGTCGATGACAAAGTTACCCACTGGCGCGGAAGCGCTTGGCGGGGAGAGAGAATTTCAGCTCAAGTAGTTGTTTGGTCGTCGGCTGATATTCAACAGATTGAGTGTGAATTTTCGCCATTTGTTTCAGCAGACGGTGTTATGAATGCCGAAATTGCTCAAGCACGATTTGTTAGATACGTGTTGACCGATATTTTTGACCCCGGATGCGGACACCGTAGACCCGAAAATTTTCCGGTTTCGTTGTCGCCCGATATGCTCGATACCGTGCAGTGTTTCAATCTTTCTGCACAAACAGCGCGTCCTGTATGGCTCACATTCGATATACCTTCGGATGCGCAAGCTGGTATTTATACCGGTACATTAAATATATATGCACGAAAACACAGGACACAAAAATTGGATGTTACAATTGAAGTTCTGCCTCAAACGTTGCCCCAGCCTAAGGATTGGCTTTTTCATTTGGACCTTTGGCAACATCCTTCGGCAATAGCGCGTGTAAACAACGTTAAGCCTTGGTCAGAAGAACATTGGAGTTTGCTGGAAGCGCCTATGAAAATGCTTGCCGACGCAGGACAAAAAGTCATAACTGCCACCATAAACAAAGACCCGTGGAACTATCAATGTTTTGACGCGTATGAAGATATGATTTTGTGGACAAAAAACGAAAATGGCTCATGGACGTACGATTATGCCGTGTTCGACCGTTGGATAGAGCTAATGATGAGGCTTGGCGTTACGCGTATGATTAACTGTTATTCAATGATACCTTGGAACAATGAATTGCGGTATTATGATGCTGCTACAGAACAGCTTGTTAATATTAGAGCAAGACCGGGCTCCCGCGAATTTATTGAGATATGGACGCCGTTTCTTACCGATTTTCGCAGACATTTAGACGGTAAGGGTTGGTTAAACATCACTAATATTGCCATGGACGAGCGTTCTCCGCAAGATATGAAAGCAACATTAGATTTGTTGATGCAGGTAGCTCCTGAGTTTGGGGTATCGCTTGCCGACAATCATAAGAGTTATCGTCAATATCCATTTTTAAAAGATATCTGTTTGCAGTTTGGCGAGATTTTCGATGAAAGCGACCTTTCCCATCGTAGACAACACGGATTAATCAGCACGTATTATGTATGTTGCGCCGACAGATTTCCCAATGTTTTTACTTTTTCCGACCCTGCCGAAGGAGCCTACATTGCTTGGTATGCTATAGCCGCCGGATTTGATGGTTTTTTGCGCTGGGCATACAATTCGTGGGTAGAAAACCCCGTAATTGATTCGCGATTTAGAACGTGGCCCGCCGGCGATACATATATAATATATCCCAACGCTCGCAGTTCAATCCGATTTGAACGTCTGCGCGAAGGAATACAGGATGCCGAAAAAATAAGAGTATTGCGTGAAAAATTTAAAAATACGTCGCCTGAAAAATTAAAAAAATTAGACGAAGCAGTTGAAACGTTCAACGTGCATACAAAGCCGACCACTCCGGCAAGCGTGATTTTGAACAATGCAAAAGCAATATTGGAAGATTTAAGCAGATAATAACGTTGCATGAAAAAAATTGGAATTGTGGGGGCGCGTTCAGCAGATGGCGCTGTGTTTGGCGCCGGAGTTAACTATTTGGAATTCATCTCGCGTTTTGGTAAACCAATAATTATTTTTCCTGAGGATCAGTTGATTGATTGTGATTTGCTATTGTTGCCGGGAGGTTTGGACATTGCCCCTCAGTCGTTTGGCGCCAAGCCGTGTTTTAAGACAAATAATCAGGATGTTTTCAAACAATTTTTTTTTGAAAAACGTCTATCATCGTATATTGACGCCGACATTCCCGTTTTTGGTATTTGTCTCGGTTTTCAAATGTTGGCTGTATATTTTGGCTCGGCAATAGAGCAGCATCTTTGGCGTCATCCGCAGAGCCCAGCACGCGAAACGGCAGGACATCCGGTAGAACCAACAACGGAGGCTGCACAATATGCCACACAAGCCTTTGACGTAAACTCACATCATCATCAAGGGGTTTTTCTGCATGGATTGTCGAAAGAACTGATACCATTAGCTTTAGTAAACGATTCGGAAAAATCACTCGTTGAAGCGTTTTGCCATGTACACAAACCCGTTATGGCTGTACAGTGGCACCCTGAGGAATGGTATGACGATTTTAGTTGTGCAATGGTCGAAAATTTATTGAAATAACCATTATACAACGAATGCCAGCACAATTTCTTCTAATCTGCTTGGCGAAAATGGCTTCGCGATGACTTCCGTACAACCGTTTTCAAGAGCCCAACGCTGGTCGTGATAAAAGTCGCTGGTCGTCATAGCGATAATAGGGATAGTTGGCGATATTGCTCTGATTTTGGTAATTGTTTCCTTTTTGCTAACCGCCTCCATGTTCATAATCACAAGATTAGGCTGGTCGAGTATGAACGAGGCAACAATTTTGTCAAATTCGGTTATTTCGATTACTTCGTATTTTTGCGAAAGCGTTTTGCTGATACTTTCCATGTCGTCGACTGCCGTTTCTACAATCATGATTTTCTTCTTCTGGTTTGTCATCAATTCGCGAACAGAGCCTATGTTTGTTTTTTGAAAAGCGTGGTGTCTGTAGGGAATATGGAAAGAAAACAAACTGCCTTTATTTATCTCGGAAGATACTGTTATTTTTCCGCCAAGCTTTTCAGCAATCGCTCTGCATATAGCCAAGCCAAGTCCGGTGCCTTGTGTGAATCGGTTAAGTTTTTCAAAACGTTCAAAAATGAATCCTAATTTATCTACCGGTATTCCGCTTCCTGTGTCTTCTACCGAAAAAGTCAAAAATTCGTCATTTTCTTCAACGTTCAGTATTATAGTTCCTTTGTCTGTAAATTTTATTGAGTTAGAAACCAAATTATTTAAAACCTGTTTCAATCTGGCGCCATCAGTGTATACGGTAATATTTGCAGCAGGCAAATGAGGAATAAGTTTTACCCCCGGCTTCGTTTTAAATATGTTTTCTTCAACAACTTCAGTCATTATTGAAACTATATCAGCTTCTTCAAAACTAAATACGCTTTTTTCTGCTTCAAGTCTCGACAAATCTAGAATGTCATTGATTATTTGTAGCAGCAATCCGTTGTTATTTCTAACTATACCAACATATTTTTGTCTTATTTCGGGCACCATCTCATTTACAAGAAATTCAGAAAATCCCACTACTGCATTCAAAGGGGTACGTATTTCGTGACTTAAATTTTCTATAAGAGCGCTCTTCATTTTGTTCATCTCTTCAGCTCTTTGCCGTTGCGTCAATAGTTCTTCCATACGTCTAACACGGTCGCTGACATCCTGAATTAGACAATAAACCTTGTCGCCATCCACCGGAACGATACGTGCTTGATAGTAATACCGCGCACCTTGAAGTTCTATGTGATGCTCTACTTCTTTAATTTTGTTTGTTTTAAGACATTCGCGAATATTTGCAATGAGCAGTTCGCTAACTTCGGGAGTGTAAAATTGGCGCGCATCTTGCCCAATCAACTCTTCACGTGTGTGAAAAAGACGCAGACCGTCAGGAGTTATCACGTCTACGTAGTGAAAATCTTCATCCCATACGAAAATAAAGTTCGGAAACAAAGTGTTTACCAACGTTCTATACTGTTTTTCCCAATCCTGACTTGTTGGGGTTTTATTAACCGTGCAAGCTATGACGCCCTCAGAATACGGCATGAACGTTGTTTCAAAATGCAAAACGTTCGTATTGTTTGTCAGGCAATATTTTGTTGAGGAATTTTCTCCATTAGACGCGGCAGCAAAGGCGTTTTTAAAAGCTTGTAGCTCTTCCGGCTGAAGCAATGCCTCAAACTCAAGAATGGACGAAAATTCAACTTGCAGCTTGCTTATTCCAAGCAGATTGAAAAAATCGTTTTTGAATTCCAACTGTTCCGACGTCGCGTTGTAAGTCCAAACGCCGGTTTTCCCCGATGTAAGTACCGGAAGCAAATCGTTAATGATAGACAGGTTTTGTTCTATATTTTTCATAGGCAAAAAATTTCAGCGCGCAAAGGTAAAATTTTTTTATAAAAAAAGAAAAAAAAAGTACGTATTTAAAAAAAAAGTTGTACTTTTATGCAAAATTTTTTAACGATATTTTTTTATGAATGAAAGTGTATTACAGAGAGTTAAGGGTTTTTTAAACATGACGCAAAGCGATAGTATTACGGCTAAACTGTCGCCCGGCATTGGTTTGGAGTTAGCCTTAGTTTTTGCTGGAGCAACTGAACCTGAGTTAGTTAGCAAAATTATTGTTAACGGACACACAACGAGAGCCGATTTTAAGTACATAAGAAAAAAGATGAGCGCTTCGTTGAAAGAATTGGATTTAAGCAAAGCCGTAATTGATGACGATAAACTTCCAAGCAAAGCGTTTGACAGATGTATTGTTCTAAGCTCCATCGTTTTGCCGGATACTATTGTTGAAATCCGCAAAAAAACATTCAGTTTTTGCAAATCTTTAACCTCTTTTAAAATTCCTGATTCGGTAGTAATAATAGGCGATTTGGCATTCTATCGCTGCACCGGTTTGACTTCTGTAGAAATATCAGACTCGGTGGTAGAAATATGTTTCAGAGCGTTTGCTGACTGCACTGCATTAACTTCAGTCACAATTCCTGAATCGGTAGTTAAAATAAAAAGCGCTGCGTTTGGAAACTGTTCCAGCTTGACGCAAATAAATTTTCCCGAAGCCGAAGTTGAAATCGGAAATTACGCCTTTATCGATTGCTCCGGGCTAACTTCCGTAAATATTCCTAAACAAATAATTAAGATAGGCGAGGGCGCTTTTGAAAATTGTCCTCCTGTGTTTACGGTACATCCTGATAATCCGGTATTTTACAGCGAAAATGGCGAAATAAAAAGAAAATAAAAAAATGAAATATTTGTTTCTTACACAAAGATATATTATTTTTGCGCTTTTTTTAGGATGAATATTTGTCATTATTTTTGTAATGCTGTTCATACAAACAAGATAATTCATTTGGTTGAATTGAGGCTTGCTCCGTTGTGAAACATGGCAGTTTCAAATTGTACAAATTCTTTTCCCCGTGTACGGGTTACACGGGGTTTTTGGATGGAAAAAATCTGACTTTTTGACTTCGTTAAGCCAGCGTTCTAACAATAATTTCCATTTCTGATGCCGTTAATTGTCCGGGAGCTGTTTGGCGTGTTTCTTCGGCTGCAACGTAAGTGAAGGCTGCGCCAAGAAACGGGGCGGCAATGCGGGTAATTTTTCCTATTGAGCCCATTGCAAAAGCAATCAAATTTTCGTGTTGCATGTAGAGCGACATAATGAGGGCGCAGTCGGATTTTGATTTAGCTGTCACAACTAATTTTACAACATCGGCGCCCATGTCATTCGACTGTTTTATTATGTGATTCAGAGTTTTTGCATCGGGGGTTGATTCAAAATTGTGATATGATATGATTACTTTGCAGTTGCGTTGTTTTGCAAGGTTTATCAATTCTAAACGATACTCCGGCTCGGCTTCATATTCAATGTCTACGTAGGTTGCACGGGCATAAATTGCTGCAGACAGAAGAATTGTGCGTTCCCGCTGCGAATAATTACCGGGACGACAGGTAGCTATCCATTGTCTACACTGCAAACCTAACGCTTCTATATTTTCCGGAGTCAGTTGCAGAAGGTCGAGGCGAGCCTCAATTAACGGAAATTTAGATGCAATTTTCAAACAGTTAAGGAAAGGCATTTCGCCAATACTGACGCAAATCATTTTAGTTAATTTTAAGAGTTAAGCAGTTTATTATACATTTGGATTGTCTTTTCAAGACCAAAATACAGTGCATCCGAAATTAGCGCATGTCCTATTGAAACCTCTTTTATAAAAGGTATCTGTTCGATTAGATATCCCAAATTTTCGAGATTCAAATCGTGTCCTGCATTTATATCCATGCCTAATGACTGCGCCAATTTTGCGGCTTTATAAAATGGAAGTACTGCATCTTGTCTGTTGTCTACAAAATTGTGAGCGTATGGACCTGTGTACAATTCAATTCTGTCAGCGCCTGTTTTTGCAGCGGCTTCTATGAAAATAGGCGTGGTATCAACAAAAATTGACGTTCTGATTCCTGATTTTTTTAATTCCTGCACAATATCAATCAAAAACTCCTGATATTTAACAGTGTTCCATCCTGCGTCTGAGGTAAGCGCTGTTTCAGCGTCAGGCACTAAAGTTACCTGTTCGGGTTTCACATCAAGCGCCATTTGTATAAATTTTGGAGTAGGATTACCCTCAATATTGAGTTCCACCGATATTTTTTGACTGAGGGCATACACGTCGCTGTAGCGAATATGGCGTTCGTCAGGGCGCGGATGTACTGTAATACCCGATGCGCCAAATTTTTCACAGTCAAGCCCTACCTGAACAACATCCGGAATATTTCCGCCGCGCGCATTGCGGATAGTAGCTACTTTATTAATGTTAACGCTTAATCTGGTCATAATTCTATTTAATTTTTGATTCTATATTTTTTTTCACTTAACAAACGTGAGATTTTTTCGCGAAAATCGCCTTGAATAATTATTTCGCCGTCTTTTGTCGAGCCGCCTACGCCACATTTTAATTTTATTTCTTTAGCTAAAGCCGATAAATCTTCTTGCGTTCCGACGAAGCCACTAATTACGGTAACTGTTTTTCCGCCTCGATTTTTTCTTTCAAACGTTATCCTCAAGTGTTGTTTTTCTGCCGGCAACGTTTCCACTTTTTTAGGCTCATCGTACTGATAATTGAAATCAGGGTTTGTTGAGTATACAACGTTTATCTTGTTTTTAGACTTGATTAGCATATAATTTTTTTGGTGTAACTTTTCATTAATTCATCAAACATTTCTTTGGCTATTTCCCAATTCACCGGATTGATACAGTATTTTACTTTTGGCGGGAAAATTTCTCCCTGTATTAATCCTGAATCTTTCAACAGCGAAAGGTGTTGGGATACAGTTGCCTTTGCTATTGGCAACACATCATGGATGTCGCCAAAAAAACAATCTTTTTGCGCCGCCAAAAATTTCAATATCACAATGCGTGTAGGATGTCCCATCGCTTTGGCGAAGCGCGCTAATTGCTCATCGTTTTCGGTATACTTTTTTTTCAATTAATTTTTTGGATATATGGGTTAATAAAACTAACAAAAACTGCCGCAAAGTAAATGCTATTTTTAGAGAAAAAAAAATTTAACGGCAAACTTTAAGTTTTTTTATGTTTTGTTGTTTTGCGAACGGCGAACATAATGTGTTGATATTTTAATTTTTTCCGAACAATGCCTTGAACAGTTGTTCTACCTTGCTAACAAACACAACTTGAATAGACGTTCCCGACACGTCTATTCCTTTTCGATTGGCGTTTGCAACAAATATTTTTGAAAATCCTAATTTATGCGCTTCCTGAATTCGTTGCTCAATGCGACTTACCGGACGTATTTCGCCTGACAGTCCTACTTCGCCCGAAAAGCAGTATAGATTATTTATAGCCGTATCTACATTTGAAGACATAATAGCGGCAATAACAGCAAGGTCTATAGCGGGGTCGTCTACTTTCAGTCCTCCAGCAATATTAAGAAATACGTCTTTGGCGGATAATTTAAAACCGGCACGTTTTTCGAGTACTGCCAGCAACATGTTCAGCCGTCGGGCGTCGAAACCGGTACATGAACGTTGTGGAGTGCCGTAGACTGCCGAACTTACTAAAGCTTGCACTTCAATTAGAAATGGGCGTATTCCATCAATTGTAGCGCCAATACTTATTCCGCTCAATCCTTCGTCGTTGGCGCTGATAAGCATCTCCGAGGGATTGCTGACTTCGCGTAGACCTGTGCCGCGCATCTCAAAGATGCCTATTTCGGATGTGGAACCAAAACGATTTTTCAGCGCTCGCAAAATACGATAAACGTGATTGTGGTCGCCTTCAAACTGTAGTACAGCGTCTACTATATGTTCTAATATTTTAGGACCGGCAAGTATACCATCTTTTGTAATGTGTCCGATTAGGAAAATTGAGGTATTTGTAGTTTTGGCAAATTTAAGCAACGCCGCCGTACATTCACGTATTTGCGATACGCTGCCCGCTGATGAATCTATGCCTTGAGTGCTGATAGTTTGTATGGAATCAATGAAGATAAGACTTGGCTTAAATTCCTTACAATATAGGAAAATATTCTCAAGAGAAGTTTCGTTGAGAAAAAGACATTCCTCGTTATTGTAGCCAATACGTTCGGCGCGCAATTTTATTTGCTGAAGACTTTCCTCGCCAGAAACATATAAAACGACATGTTTTTTTAGTTGCAAGGCAACCTGTAGCGCAAGTGTAGATTTTCCTATACCGGGCTCGCCGCCAAGAAGTACCAGCGAACCGGGTACTAATCCATCGCCCAAAACGCGATTAAGCTCGCCATTACGCGTGTCTATACGTTCGTAGTTTATGGCGGATATTTCTGACAATTTCTGCGGGCGCGCCTTTTCGTCAGGTTTATAAAGAGCCGGTTTTGTCGATTTTTTTTCTACCGGCTCTTCTATATAGCTATTCCATTCGCCGCAACCCGGACAACGACCAAGCCATTTGGATGATTCGTTGCCGCAATTTCTGCAAAAATAGGTTGTTTTTGTTTTCATTTTTTTTATAAAATTTCCATTACTTCATTCAATGTCACATACCAAAGATAGCCCTTTATGCTGCTGTAGCCCATATTACTGAGTATGTTCATGTAGTTTAGAACTTGTTGTCTGTGGTTGTCTACGATTTGTTTGCCAAATTTGTAGTCGATAACCTGCACTTGTTCGTTTTCTATGACAATTCTATCCGGACGTGCAATTGTGCCGTCGGGCATCAGTATTTCAGCCTCTGTTTTAACGTGTGCATCAGGAGCAAACCATTTGCTTACAATTGGATTTGAGAGAGCGTGAAAAATCATTTTTTTTACGTGTTCACGTTCTGCTTCGGGTAGTTTTCCATCAAGGACTATGGAATTAAGTTGTTTCTGAAAATCGTTAATCGTTATCATATTTCGAAAAATACCGTGAAGAAGCTGTCCCATATCCCTTTGAGCGCTGTCGGTATTATTCTGAGTAATTTTTTGCGTGGATAAATTATTATTTAAAATTGAAAATTGAAAATCGAACATTGTAGCCTTATTTTTTTCCGTTGGCAACTGTCGATTGACGGCTGTCTTATCTCCATATTCAAACTTCAACGCTTGCTGGTTCCAGTGTTCGTTCAGGTCGATATAATACTTGTCGGTTTCTGCAACTTCTACTGGTTGTTCAAACACTCTGTGTAAAATATTTTTCACACTCGTAAAACTATCTTTAGTTTGTTGCGGGAACGAAATAAACAACGCCCTACGCGCACGAGTAAAAGCAACGTACAACAGATTGATATTATCTATGTAGGACAACATTTTTTCGCGGAAATATTCTTTTTCAAAAATTGTATTTTGCATTTCATCTTCGTATTTCAGCGGCAACAAAGCTATATCTGAAAATGGTTTGTCGTTGGGCGCACACCACATTATTTTTCCTGATTTGCATAATTGCCAATCGCAGAAAGGAATGATAACTGCGTCAAATTCCAAACCTTTTGATTTGTGTATAGTTATTAGTTTTATTGCATCTTGATTGTCGGGCATTGAAACGTATTTTCTGTTTTTTTCAACTTCCCACCATTTCAAAAATGAGTGTATGTCTGATGCTTCGCGTCGTGTGTATTGCAGTAATATATCTTGAAATGCAAGCAAAAATGGAGCCTGTTCGACGTTTTTATACAATTTGTAGTGTTTTATTATTTTTTCAGAAAATTCGTAAACTGATTCGGGATTAAAAAAATCATGCGAGTTGTTAAAATCGAATGAAATCATTGCAGGCAGACGCTCGTATTGCAAATATGCTTTATTTATCAGGTTGTCAGGCTCAATGGCGTATCGCATTGCCGCCAGCAACCATTTCACGACGGGAGCATTGCCGATAAGCAAAGAATCATTCGAAAGCACGTCATAGCGGTATTTTGAGTTGTGTTTTGTTTGTCTGTATTCAAACAATTTGTCGGAAATTGCTTGCGCTTCTTTATTTTCGCGTACAAGAATCGATATTTCAGAGAGTTTATATCCCATGTCCTGCAATTGTTCGATTCTAAATGGCAGGTTTTTGAGTACTTCATCGCGCCATGTTTCTTCATCATCTTTTTCATTACCGACAATCATTTCAGCTTGAATGTAGCCTTTTTCATGATTTTGTTTCTCCGGAATATTTTGGTAGCAGTCGTTATACGCTTTTATTATTTCGTTGGAAAGCATTTTCAGGTCAGTATTTTCGTTATCAAACAAAAATACACTGCAAGTATGTAACACTGCCTGTCTAAAAAAGGCGTTGTTGAAATGAATAATCTCCGGTGCGCTGCGCCAATTTTTGTCTAACCTTTCAATATTTACATATTGCTCGCCTACATCGTTTTCCACGTTGTTCGATAGGATTTTCCAGTCGGTATTACGCCATCGATAGATAGATTGTTTCACATCTCCCACAATCCAATTCTTACAGCCGGAGGCGATACTATTATCTATAAGCGGACGAAAATTATACCACTGCACCGAAGAAGTGTCCTGAAACTCGTCTATCATAAAGTGATTAAAGAAATTTCCCACGCGTTCGTATATGAATGGCGCGTCGGCATCGGCTATTATTTTTTTTACAAATCCGGATGCTTCAGAAAGTAAAAACAAGTTCTGTGCTCGCGTATATTCCTTCACGTAGTGCGTCAGGTCGCACAATACGCCAAGCACGTTTATCTGTTTTAAAATAAGTTGTGCGGTATTTACATTTTTTGCGTGCGTTTTTTGGTATTCTACAGTTTTTTGAAGCAATTCGCCTAAAACATCGTTATATGCGTTAGTGATAATGTTTTTTTGATTTGACGATTTGCTGTACCAGCCTTCTATGCCATTAAGCGCCTTGTTTACATAAGAATTGACGTCGGTTTCGCGGCGTTCGGCTAATTTTTTGAAATAACCTCCAATGCCGCTCTTTTTTTGTGCAAAACTGTCAATTTCCAATCCATAATTCTCAATTGTTTCTATTGCCGTCCGTCCACAAATTTGGAGATAGTCCTTGTAATCGCTTACAATTTTTTGCAATTTTGTTCTGTAAAGTTCTAAGCTTTGTTTATCAGTAGTTTTGGTTAATAATTCAGGGTTAATATTTTGTATTTCTTCGCTGAAAATTTCTTTTCCTAATCTCAACATATCCGACTTTATGTTCCACGATTTTCCTTCTTCTATTTTTCTTTTAGCCCATTCTACAAGCCAATCCTTAAGAAAAATGTTATTTTCAATATTGTCGAGCATTAGATTTGCAGCTTCGTCTAAGGTTGAATGTTGGTCGAGTTCTATCTCATATCCGGCATAAAGTCCCATTTCGCGTGCAAAAGAGCGTATCACTTTTTGAAAAAAACTATCAATTGTAAAAACCGAAAAGTGCGAATAGTCGTGCAGCAAATGTACTAAAACTTTTGAAGCTGTGGCGGGTAGCTCTTTTTCGTGTATTTTTGTTTTTTGTGCTATATATTTAATGTATCCTTCATCTTCTTGCGTTGTCATCCTGTGCAGGTCGCGCACGATACGACTTTTCATTTCTTCTGTTGCTTTATTTGTAAAGGTTACGGCAAGAATGCGACGATGGTAATTGTGAGCGCCAAGCAACAACAAACTTATATACTCGCCGGTAATTGCATAAGTTTTCCCCGAACCGGCTGAAGCACGATATATAGTAAGCAGACTAATTGTGTTTGGAAATTTTTTAAAATGTCAATTTTACTTTTTCTTCTGACAGTTTTTCTATCTCTATTGTTGTGTTGAAGTATGTGCCAACTCCTTTTACTAAGCCGATGTAGAAGTCAATCATATTCCTTTCAGAAATGTAGTTAACGATGATAGTATTTTCATCCACCTCTTCAACTTCAAATCTTGGCGGGTGGGCGTTTTGAATGATTTTTGTAACAATATGGTGGACAGTGTCCATTCCCATAATAAATTGCTTTGCAGTTTTGAACTTGACGTAATACGCGCCGTACATCTTAGGTGCGAACGTGTTAATCCAATAGTTACCAAACGCGTCGCAAGCCTGTTGCTTGGTTATGTTGAGCACCTTACAGGTATTTTCAACCATTTTTACAACCACATTATCATCAATGTCAGATATAGCTTTTATCTCCATATTAGGATTTACGCCTGACAGCCGCATTATTTCGTTCCATTTATCCTCGCCAAAATTCGTATTTACCAACTCGGCAAGACATTTAACAATAGATCCTTTCATATCACTAATCTCGTGTTATACAACAATTTAATTAATTCTTCAAACCCGTTTCATACATCAAAAATTGACGTTAGTTTGAGACCGCAAATGTAGTAATTTTTTTATTAATGACAAAAAAATATTAAAAAATTATAAAAAAACTTAAAAAAACTGCCAATTGAACAAAAAATATATTATTTTTGTGGCGATTTTATTATCTAAATTGTATGATATTTCTGTTTAAGAAAGAAATTCAGGGGTTTTTCTCCTCTCTTACCGGCTATTTGGTAATAGCTGTGTTTCTGGCTATTACAGGTTTGTGCTTATGGGTTTTGCCGGGAGTGTTGAATATTCCCGATAGTGGTTATTCTTCGTTGGAGAGCTTGTTTTTTATTGCTCCGTGGGTTTTCCTTTTTTTAGTTCCGGCAATAACTATGCGCTCGTTTGCCGAAGAAATAAAAACGGGAACTATTGAGATGTTGCTCACAAAACCTATCAGCGAATGGCAATTGACATTAGCAAAATTTCTTGCATCTGCTGCTTTGGTTTTCATTGCCTTATTGCCTTGCGCGGTATACATTGTTTCTGTGTGGCGTCTTGGCAGTCCTCCCGGAAATCTTGATACAGGAGCCACATACGGAGCAATGATAGGATTGCTGCTCTTGGGAGCTGTTTACGCAGCAATAGGCACTTATACGTCTTCGCTAACTGATAATCAGATTATTGCGTTTATTAGCGCTGCTGTTGCATCGTTTGTTTTCTACGAAGGGTTTGATGCGCTTGCAAAATTATTTGCAGCAGCCGGAGTGCATGATTTTATTACGTATCTGGGCATTAAAGAACACTATGCTTCAATTAGTCGTGGTGTGATAGATTTCCGCGATTTATCATATTTTTTCGGACTTATACTCATTTTTTTGCTGCTTACACGATTGAAGCTGCAAAGCAGAAAATGGAAAAAAGATTAGCGAATGTGCCTTTTTTTTTAACTTAGGTTCCTTATTCTTTGCAGCAAAGTGGGATGCGAGTAGTAAAAGAAGACATAAATTGGGTGTGGGGTAAGATTTGAAAGGTTATTGATGGATAATTTTTTTAACGCTTTGACTAAATATGCATCCATTCCAAAATCGGCGGCAAAATTGTCTGCCTGAAATTCATTTTTTCGCGAAACAGCGTTCATTATCAGCCCGATAACCATCGAAACAGGACTGTAAAGAATGCCGAAAGTGATAAGCCCAATATGAAAACTTGCATTCTCAACGCCTAAGGCTTGTGAAAATACAGGCTGCGAAACTAACAACGATAGTAAATATAGCATAACGCCGGTTTGAAAGAACGACAATATCATACTGCTAACGATGTGTTTTTTGCGGTAGTGTCCTATTTCATGCATCAATACTGCAACAATTTCGTTGGTAGACAGTTCATCGATAAGGGTGTCGAACAGTACAATTCTTTTTTTACGCCCAAATCCACTGAAATAAGCATTTGCTTTGGTTGAACGCTTAGATCCATCTATGGTAAATATACTGTCTAACTTGAATCCAGCTTCTTTAGCATGAGAGGTTATTTGTTGTTTGAGTTCTCCGTCTTCGAGGGGCTTCTGTTTGTTGAAAAGCGGTACTATCAGCGACGAATAGAAAAACGTCATAAATAGAGTGAACACAGATACCAGCGCCCATGCCCATAGCCAAAAATATACTGTTGTTTGCAAATAAAACCAAACTATTGCGGCTAAAAGACCTCCGCCAATAACAACTGAAAGAGCCCAGCCCTTCAATTTGTCGGCGATGAAAAGTCTCGGAGTAGTCTTGTTGAAACCAAAACGCTGTTCGATGACAAAAGTGTCATAAATCTCAAACGGCGTGTTTAGTAAGTCGAAAGCAATTCCTAGAATTCCGAAAAAAATGAGCGGCTGCAACAGCGGATGAGCGTTAATGCTTGCCGCCAAACTGTCTACATAGGCAAAACCATCGTAGAAAAACATTATTAAAATCAACGTCAAATTGAAAACGCCGGTTAACATACCAAATCTATTATTGACGCGCTCGTAGTTCTGCGATTTGACGTATTTTTCGGCATCGTACAAGTTTTTCAACTCTTTCGGAAGTTTTACAGATAGATTTTTCAGATTCAAAAAGTCGAGCCAACTTTCCATGATAAAGTCGGCAACAATAATAACAACGAGGATAGTGAAAATTATTTGAGGCGTTATTGCTGTCATGATATAAGTTATGGCTATTTCAAAAACGGGTTTGTATCCTTTTCCTTTCCAACGGTTGTCTTAGGTCCATGTCCTGTATATACCACTGTTTCAGGCACAAGAGTTAAAATTTTCTCTTTTATTCCCTTTATCAACAAATTATGATTTGCGCCGGGAAGGTCTGTTCGACCAATGCTGCCGTTGAATAGAACATCGCCGGTGAGAATAATTTTTGCATCAGGCAGATTCAACACAATACTTCCGGGAGAATGTCCGGGCACGTGTAACACCTGAATTGTAGCATCTCCAAAGTCGATGACATCTCCTTCGTTTAGAAAAACATCCGGAGTTGGCGGTTTTTCAACCGGAAAACCAAATATTTCAGCACGCATATATCCGTTTTCCATAAGAAACAAGTCATCACGATGAGCGGCGCTTTTAACAGCCGCCCATGTTCTGCAAACAAAGCTATTGCCTATTATGTGGTCGTAATGACCATGAGTATTGATAAGCCACACCGGACTAAGTCCTTTGTCTGCAATAAATTTCGCCAACTTTTTTTGCTCGTCTTGCGAACAGCACCCCGGGTCAATTATCGCACATTGACCATCGTCTGCGCACAAAATGTAAGTATTGACCTCGTAAGGATTAAAAGTTAAATTGTATAAAGTCATAAAAAATTAAAAAAAAATCGGCTGCAAAATTACGTTAAATAATTGACAATATCAAAATATTTTTGATGTGGAATCATGACAAGTGTTTGATAATTTGTTCCTTGAACAACGATAAAGAGGGGTCGCGCGCTCCCATCAACAAAATGCAGTCATTTTTTTTTGCGTTTTTTGATATTAGTTTGAGGGCTTCATCTCTGTTTTCAACAGCTACAGCGTGAAATGCCGTATTGCCTGTTAGTTCAATTATTTCCTGCGAAGAAATATCTTTGATAGCTGTGCCGCCTGCATAGTACACAGGAAGAAGACATAAAATATCCGTCGAACTGAATATTTCCCCGAATGTTTTTGCATATTCGTTTTTAAGGAATCGCGTTGGAGCAAAACCGTGTGGTTGATATACGGCAATAATTCTGCCAGACATATTTTTAGCCGCATTAACTGCAGCGCGAATTTTTTCCGGATTGTGCGCAAAGTCGTCTATTACAATCACTCCAGAAGTTGTGTGATGAATTTCAAAACGTCGCTCAACTCCCTTGTAGTTTGCAACGGCGTTGACAAGTGTAGATTCATCGCAACCAAAATGATGGCAGATACAAAGCGCCGCCAACAAGTTAGAAGCATTGTATTCGCCGGGTATTGGGAGCATGTAGGATGTTTTGCCAACAGTTATTGTGCTGGAAAGTGTCTCCATTTTTGTCTTTATTCCCTTAAATTGAGCAGAATCACCGAAGCCGAAAGTAGTCATAGCTTCTATGTTGTTCAATTTAGGCTCATCAGCGTTCACTGCTGTCCATTTCGATTGTTTTGACAATTGTAGAAACATTTTCAAAACATCTTCTTCGGGCTTGTGGTCTTTCGAAATATTCAATGTTATGGAAGCGTATGGCTCGTATTTTACAATAGTTCCATCACTTTCGTCAGCCTCGACAACTAACAGTTCTGATTTTCCGCAAAACGCGTTCCCCAACATGCCCATTTGTTGCAGACTCCGCAATGGCGCACCGCTTATGAGAGAAGGCGATTTTTTACAAGCTGTTAATAACTCAAAAATCATTGCAGTAACAGTTGATTTTCCACTTGTTCCAGCAACAGCAATACATTTTTTTGTTTTAACTATAGCCGCCAGCACATCCGACCTGTGCAGAACAGGAATGCCTAATCTTCGCGCTGCTACGATATCAGGGTTATGCTCTTCGATGGCGGTAGACACGCAAATAGCGTCAATGTGCTTGCAAATTCCGCTTCCGTCTTGAGGAAATACTGAGCATCCGGCAGACAACAAATGTTGCTTTACCGTCGCAGAGTGCGGAGAATCAACAAGCCTGTCAGAACCGCTAACCCTAACGCCGTTTGAAGAAAGATATTGAGCGATAGCACTCATGCCGCTGCCAAAAATCCCGACAAAGTGTAGCGATTCAAAGCTGAGGTGAAGAGCTGTTTTCATTATTTTTTTAGAACATCAATTAATTAAATAAAATTAATCAATCAATCTCTCATATTCTTTACAAAGAACTCAAAAACTTTTCGGGTAACGTAATTGTCGCCCAAGCCGTGTCCATATCCGGGCAGGTACAGTTGTTCGAAGTCCTTGTCTGCTTTTACGAGTGCGTCAACGACCTGTAAGGTTGAAGCCGGGTCAACGTTATCATCGAGTTCTCCGTTTATAAGCAGTAGTTTTCCTTCGAGTTTGTGAGCATTATCTACGTTTGAGTTTTCAGCATACCATGGTCCTACCGGATATCCCATCCATTGCTCGTTCCACCATATTTTGTCCATTCTATTGTCGTGGCAACCACACAGCGCAACCGCTACTTTGTAGAAATCGCCATGGAACAACAACGCGCCTAAAGCGCTCTGTCCACCAGCCGAATAGCCGTAAATTCCAACGTTTTCGACGTCCATGTACGGATATTTCTTTGCGGCTTCTTTTATCCAAATAATTCGGTCAGGAAATCCTGCATCCTTGAGGTTTCTCCATGCTATATCGTGGAATGATTTTGAACGGTTGGCAGTGCCCATACCATCAATAGTGACAACTATGAATCCTAATTCGTTGAGTTTTGTAAATCTTTGATATGCCGAAAAGTTTTTTTCGACAAAAGAATCGTGCGGTCCGGCATATATATACTCTACAATAGGATATTTCTTTGACGGGTCGAAGTTTGACGGTCTGTAGATGTTGCCCCAAATTTCGGTTTTTCCGTCTCTTCCTTTTGTGTGAAATACTTCCGGCATTGTAAAACCGGTAGTCAAAAGTTGCGAAATGTCTGCTTTTTGCAGTTCCATGACTATTTTTCCGTCTGTTGCTGTACGAACTACTGAAACAGGCGGCATATCTGGTTTTGAGTAAATATTTACCAAGTAATTGAAATCGGAACTAAAAAACGCTCTATGATTTGCATGTTCGGGGGTCAGGTCTATGATGTCTCCGTTTCTAAGGTTTATTCTGTAAAAATGGATATTGTAAGGGTCTTCGCCTCTGTTTTGATTCATGCCGTTTGCAGAAATTATGATGTAATTCTCTTTTTCGTTTATATGTATCACATCTCGCACAACCCACTCTCCTTTAGTTAATTGTCTTTTAACCTGTCCGTTTCGCAGGTCTATAATGTATAGATGTCTCCAATTGTCACGTTCGGAAATCCAGAGAATATGCTGTCCGTCTTCCATATAGTGCACAAAAATTCGATTGTAGTATATGAAAGTTGGGCTGCTTTCGTCTACCACAACGAATGTTTTTCCGGTTTCGGCGTCAACGCTTACCAACTGGTACGCTTGATGTCCTCTTTGATTAAATTCAAAAGTAAAATTTTTTGAGTCGTTTATCCATCTTCCAAATCTAAGATTATACTGATGTTCAAAAGGCTGAGTGTCAATAGTTATTTGTGATTTACTTGCGATATCAAACAATGACGGTCTAAGGATTGGTATAAAATCACCCGGTTTGTAGTAATCACGCGATTGCAGTATGGGCTGAAGTTGCGTTGCCGGAGCAGATTCAATCAACGGTATAGTACGTCTGGGAGTTTCCTGTCTTTTGAGCGCCGCTATTTTGCGTGAATCGGGCGACCAAACAATATTAGTGTAAAAGTTGTTCGTTGTGCCGTCATGGCTTAGTTTTGTTTTTACTCCATTCTCATTTTCACCCACTTCCTCAATCCAGATGTTATTATCAAAAATAAACGCTCTTATGTTTCCATCGGGCGATAGTATGGTATCTCTTCTTGCCGACGGACGTCGGGGACGCTCTGTTCGTCTGGGGAAATCTTCTCTACTGACCTTTGTTTTTGTCTGTTGTGAAATGTCGACCTTATAAAAGGCTATTCCATCAACATTCCTTGTTTCGAAACCAAAACTGACCGAATCTATCCATACGGGCGTGAAGGCGCCGTTGTGAACAAGACGTGAGCGATTAGTAAGTGAATCGAGGCTTGCAAATTCCTGTCTGAAATTATTTTGTGCAAAAACATTCGAAATTGAAAATAATATCAGAAAAAACAGCGCTTTAGGCATAGCGTTTTTTCTTTGCGAAAAAATTTTTGTCTTTTTCATTTGTGTAAAATTTATTTAAACTATTGTGATTACTATTATAAACTAAAAAACACTCCTGCCGTGACAATGAATACGCCGTTGCGAATGGGAAACGGGTCGTCTGTAACTTGTCCTATGCCCCACGAATATTTGAAAGACAACTGAAATCTTTCTATATCGAAGCCAGCTCCTGAGATTATGCCAAAATCGTATTTTTTTACTATTTCTGAAAAAATTTCTTCGCTTTGTATTTCCAGACCCGTTGTCTTCATTCCTAATGAAGATGCTCCATACGGAGCAATAAAAGCAAAGGGTTTAATGTCTGCGATGTTCAATCTATACATTAATTTGGTTGAGACTTCCAGATAATCAATTTTGTATTCTATACCACTGCCTCCCAGCGAACATCCCTTTTGCGAAAGCATGACGGCAGGTTGCACTACAAAACCTACGGGCCAAATAATCTGTGCCGCTAAACCGCCAGTAATTCCAAATATGACTTCAGTGAAATGGTCGCTTTTAGTATTGAACGTTGCCGAGTTTATTCCGCCAATAACGCCTAACCTGTACATAATAAGGTCACTGCTCGAAAATTTTGAGCGAGCTATAACACAAGACGTGCCGCTATTGCCGGTACGCGGTCGCCTTGGAGGAGGCGGAGCGCCTAATGCCTCAAGCAATCCTGCTAAAAGCAAGAGTACTATACATGATATGTTTGCCAAGTTTCTCATATTTTTTTACACTTTCATCTAATTTTTATATGTATACATTATACGAAATAAATTCAAAAAGGTTTCAATCCCACTGTCTTTTTGCAAACCATCTATCTATCAACGACATATTGACTGAAAACAGCAAATATCTTTCAGTTATTCCACCTGCTCCTCCTAAAAACGATTCGCCTGCTGTTATTGCCACATTGACATAAGAGATTGTCGAAAATTGTGTTGTAAACGGAAATCCGGCTCCTACCGACAGTGAGTAGTCTTCAAGCTGATTTTCTTTCATAGTCAGGTATGAACGATTGTAGCTTCCTCCTAACATAAAACGTATTACTTGCAAATAACTTTCCGGACGTCTGACATTTGGCGTTAGTTGTATGCCGGCAGTGTATAAGTGACTGTCAGAGTATCGCGAGCCTAAAACAGACCTGTTAGAGAACTGATAGTCAGCAGATACAATCCACTCCGAGTTGTTTTGATTGCGCATTATGGCAAAACCTGCTCCGTACGATTCAGGCATGTACGAACGCGTGTCAGGCAATCGTTGGTTTCGTTCTACGAGCATTCCGCTTGTAACGGTTTTGGTTGGCTGTATGTCAAATTTAGATTGTGGTATATAGATTGCGCCTACCATAACATTTGTGTGGTCGCCAAACCAATACGAGTATTGCATCCCTAAATCAAAATGCAACTTGCTGATATTTAGCCTTGTAACTTCCGACATGGCATCAATGTTTCTATTGTGCGTAATATTTCCGAACATGTACGCTACGGTTGCTCCGAGCGAAAATCCATTAAAAAATTCGTAGGCATGCGCCCAGTAAAAACTGTTTATTCCTCCTTCTCCGGAAGAGAAAAAATCTTTGTAAGTGTTCACTGAGCCTTCTTCGTATTGTTGTGCTTTCATGTTGTATCCAACGCTACTAACCGGCTTCAGTCCTACGCTGCTTGTCCATTTCGACGAAAGTCTGACACCCGCAGCCAGTGTTTTAAAGTTAAAGTTGTTCGTAATATGGCTTTTTGCTCCGCTTTTGAACTCAGACAGCTTAAAGGCTGCCGATACGTCGATGATAAACTTCAATGTGTCTATTCTTGTTAAGGCTGCCGGGTTTCTACGGTTGAGAAAATTTTCGGACTGAAGCCCTATCCCCGTGTTGCCCATTGCCGCTGTGCGCCCAAAATCGCGCATCTCAATTTCTCCGATTCCAATAACTGAAAAAGGTGAATGGGTATTGTTTTGAGCTTGTGTATTTGTTAAGCCCGTCAGTAATAATAAAAATAATAATACAAAATGTCTAATCGTTGTATACCACATAATTAACTTCTAATTTTATTCTGTTTTCTCTGCTTCGTCCTTCATCATTGTGCCACAAAAAGTTTTGGTCGCCAAAAATAAGTCTTTGAATAGTATTTTCGCGCTCACCATCGGGTATGAGTAAGCTTAACGCCCATTTTTCGTGTCCCACTCTTCCCAACTGACTTGCTATAAAATCGGTTACATCAAAGGTATATTGAGCAAAATCAGGACTTTGAATTTCCCTGTAATGTTCCGGCAGGTTTCCAAATTGAGGACCGGTGTTGGCTCCTCCGCCCGCAGCTGCCGGAGGTCTTATCGCGCTACCCATCGTTGAGTTGCTCAACGGGTCTAAATAGAACAGATTTAATCTTGGAGGCAGCGGAATAATGTCAAAAGAGTAGTGAATAGGACGAACGTAGAGAATAGCGCGTTCAATTCTTACTATCTGTCCTAATCTCAACAATTCGTTTAAGTGTGGAAATTCTATTCTGGCAAAAAAAGGTTTACTACCTGAAGTAATGATGCCCATGTTGCCTGTTTGTGAAGAAAATACCGGTGCGCTCGTAGAGTTGAGGTCGTTAGGTATTTGCGTTAGTTTTTCAAATTCGCTGCTTTTGTGGTAAAAACTGTTGAATTGGTTAACATTAAAGGTCATCGTTCGTTCTTCTCTAAAGGTAGAACTTACGTGATAATAAACGCGTATCATACATGTTGTATCGTTAACGAATAGTCCATAAACACAGTTGTTTTGAGTTCCGGCAGTTATTGCAAGTCCCGGAAAGGTTCTTGTAAAATACGCCTGTCTGTACGCTTCTTCGTCTCTTAAAATACCTTGAAACAGGTGTTGCCCTACCCAATTCGGCAATTTAATCTCTATTTCATTGTTTCGTATGTCTCCCACTTCCATTTTGAATTCCATGTCGACAAGAGGAACTGAATTGATTGGTACAGTTGACGTAGAGTACAACAATCCATCATCGCCTCTTTCGATTTGTCTTTCAATCTGAAATATTCGCAACGCAGTGTTTAACGATGTGTTGCTGTGAAATCCTGTTGTGTCGCCAAAAAATATACCGTTAGGTCGTAAAACTAATGTAACAGAATCGAAAACAGCTGCCGGATTATCTTCACGGTGACTTGTGCGACTAAACTCTAAAAAAGTTTTAGCGCTAATTGAACCTATCACGGGGTCGGTGTATGCGCCCCAAAAACCTATCCCTCTTCCTACTGTTATAACGGAGTCTGCGGCAATTAAATTGGAAACTCTAACTGTGACTGTGTCGACAACTCCGAAGGTATAGGGCGAACTAACCAAATGATTACCAATTTCAAAAGGTTCGTTGTTGCACGAACTAAATACCACAGCGCCAACCAAGGCTATTGCATAAAAAAGTTTTGTCATTCTAAATACTTAAAAAATATTTTTCCAAAGATAACGCCAAAAAAAATTTTTTATTATCTAATTGATAAAAATTACCGCACAAAAGTAATATTTTTTTTTGATTCTACAATAAAATTTGCGGAAAATTACCTAAAAAATTTGAACAGTCCCGGTTCTGCTTCGGCTAATGTAATAGTCATATATCCGGAACTAACAGGGGGGGCTTCTTGTTGAGAAATAAGATTTCGTACACGCCAAGTTTTTGTTGGGTCAATGCCTAATCGCTCAAGGTTAAGGGTCATAGTTTTAGAGCTTTCTTTACTAAAATTGAACACTGCCACGTACATTACATCATCGTCACTATCATGGCGGACAAAGATGTCGGCAGCTCTGTCTCCGGTATTACCCTCCACAGGACGAAAACTTATACCCTCTGCAGCGAGTTTATTTACATCGTTGTTACTAAAAATTTGCACAGTCCTTTCTCTTGCTTCGGGGATACGAAAATCGTCGCCGGTAAGCATTAAGCCGCCAACTATAGCAGAAGAAATGTAACGTGTGAGCCCCTCATTAAACAACATAGGCTCGCGCTGCACATACGTGTTATACACAGCAATATGGTCAGGGTCGTTGTAGGGATAAACAGTCCGGTTAAGCCACCATCCGTAGGATAAAGAGTTTAGCATATATTCTGCATTGCTTATATCTCCGAAAACATCGCATGATATACGCCTTGCGTGAGCATGACGTCCCGGAAAAATAGGCGCGATGGAAAGGCTTATAAAGAATCGTTGTTCTGGAATATCATCTCCGAGTATTTCCAAAATTTTGTCCATGCCATAGTTGTACGCTTGTTTTCCGGTTCTTATATCTTTATTGAAGTGTTCTCCCTCTACTGAGCCATGACTTAAAAAATCAAATTTAACGAACTCATAGCCCCAGTTACGAAATTGATTTAGTCTGACGCGGGCAATTTCTATTGTTCCCGGATGGGTTGGGTCTAAAGCAAACCCCATTTTACCTGCGTAAACTGATACAGGATTGCCGTTTTTGTCTTTCAAAAGTAGTTCATGCCACGTGTGGCTACGTCCCAATTCGCGTGGTCTCCATTCTTTGCTTTGTTCAAGGTTTCCCCAAAAAGTAAAGGGCGTGTAGTAAATTCCGGGATGTTGACCGTTAGTTTTCACGTGTGTAGCTGCATCTATTCGTTGTTGTTCTGGCAGATTGTCCCAAAATGAATCGAAATTGATATAAACAATACCTTTATGGTTTGCAAAAGAAGGCATTTCATTTTTCAAAAAATCTGATGCTTTTACGTAGACTTCGTAATCTACTTTTTCCGCAACGGCGCTCCAACTGTTCCATCCGAAGGGCGCTCCATGATTCCACGGAAGAGGAGGAGCTACGATGCTGTTAGCGTTGCCATAATCTTCCATGCCATCGCGCCAGTCGTCATAAAAACCGAAAAATATCTTTGGAGAATTAACAGTGTTGCCAAACATTGCACCATGCGGTTCGGTATCGCGCGTGAGACTTGTTGATATGCCTCCAAAAACGCGAAAATCAGCTATTGCCAACGAGTTATCCGATGTTTTTACTCTGACGCCCGTTTTCCACGCTTCGTGGCTAACAGAACCTGTAACAAAACCACGTCTGCTAACATTGTCAAATACAGATGTTACTTCGTAGCTTTCGATCGCCTCCAAAAGCCGGTCGGAACGGTAACGTATGAAATCATCGTTGTCAAATGGCACAAAAAGAAATCTTGGGTCTTCGACATCGCCAATATTTAGAACTCCACCGGTTTCCGATGTTGCGGCAACTATAGGCGCAATATAGTTAGTCAAGACTCCTGTTCGGGACTCTACAACTACTTCAAACAAAATATAGTCTCTTGTTTGGTAGACATAGAAATTTTGCTGAATAGTATAATCGTCGCCTTCATTGTTAACAGAAACCTTGACCCCTTTTCCAAAATTATCCTCTATTTTATTAATGTATAAAAACTCGCCGTTTCGTCTTAATTTAGTTGAATTAAGAATATTTCCGTCTATTTCTGTCTCTGCAAAAAAACCTTTTATAGCCGGATAGTTTTCACCGACTCTGAAAACATCGGCAAAACCTGAACGCAGGTCGTAGTCAATTTTAACTGAACCACCTTGAATAAATAATCGTTCGGCTGTTCTTTCTATCAAAATGTTGTCTGCCACATAACTGTCTGACAACGTAAGCATGTATGCAAAAAGCGCTAAAAGCATAATAATTTTTGTTTAATTTACGGTTGAAATTTTTTGCAAATATACACAAAATAATTCAAAAATATAACAAGCGCGAAAAAAAATTTTACTCTAAATCGCTGAAAATTCACTTTTTTTTTTATTAAACATTTATTTTTTGTACATTTGTCTTTTTTTTTGAAAACATTACATAAAGAATAAAGTATGACAGATAAAAAATTATTTTCTGAATTTCCGCCGGTAACAACGGCACAATGGGAAGAGCAAATTAATATTGATTTGAAGGGCGCCGATTATGACAAAAAATTGGTATGGCGCACTAATGAGGGCTTTCCGGTGCGTCCTTACTATCGCAACGAAAACCTTTCAGAACTTGAGTACCTGAACGTGTTGCCGGGCGAATTTCCCTTCGTCAGAGGAAAAAACAAGGACAGCAACAATTGGCAGGTGTGTCAAGATTTTTGCATCAAAAAAGTTGATGAAGCTAATGCAAAAGCTCTCGATGCAATAGAGCGCGGAGCCGATGCTGTTGGTTTTTCAGTTTGTGGAAAAGGACTTGAGCAAAACATCGATGTTGCCGCTTTGCTAAAAGGAATTTGTACAGGTTGCAATCCCGTACATCTCGATGTGGGAGTAAACGCAGCAACAGTTTTCGAAGCCCTTTTGAAAGATGCCGAAAGCAAAAAATGCGGACGAAAAGGCGTACGCGGCTCAATTTTTTACGACCCACTCGGACGGTTAGCTATAAGCGGATGTTACGGAAGCAACACAAAATTTATTGCTGAATCGATTGCCAAGTTGTTTGAATTATCAAAAGGTTTGAAAGATTATCGCACCATCGGTGTCGATGCCGCTTATTTCCAAAACTGCGGAGCAACATTAGTACAAGAACTGGCTATTGCGTTGGCAATGGGTAGCGAATACATGTCGTTGTTAGTAGAATCAGGCTATTCAGTTAATGAGGCTGCTAAACGAATGCAATTTCGCTTTGCCATCGGGTCAAACTATTTCATGGAAATAGCCAAATTGCGTGCTGCCCGCTTGCTATGGGCAAACATCGTTAAGGCTTTTGATTCTAAATGTAGCAACGATGCGGCATACATGTACATTCATGGCGAAACAGCCGATTGGAACATGACCATCTACGACCCCTACGTGAATCTGCTTCGCACTACCACCGAAGCCATGTCGGGAGCCATTGCCGGCGTTGATTCACTTTGGGTACGCCCCTTCGATTCGGCTTATCGCAGTCCCGACGCATTTTCAGAGCGTATTGCCCGAAACCAACAGATAATTCTCAAGGAAGAAGCCTACATCAGCAAAATTGTTGACCCTTCCGCAGGCTCTTACTACATCGAAAATCTGACAGCATCGGTTGCTGAAAACGCTTGGAAACTATTTTTGGATATCGAAGAAACAGGCGGATATATTGCCGGTATGAAAGGATTTATCCAAAAAATGGTTAAAGAAAGCGCTGAAAAACGTCTTGCGGCAGTTGCAACACGCAAGGAAACAATTTTGGGAACAAACCAATATGCCAACACAAGCGAGTTCATGAACGACCAAATAAGAGGCTATCGTTGCGCTGTTTCGAGTACCGAAGAAAAAATTGCCGAGCCGTTAGAGCCATTGCGCTTGGGCGAAGCAATTGAAGAGATGCGTCTGAAAACAGAACGTAGCAGTAGACGCCCTAAGGCATTTATGCTCACTATTGGTAATTTGGCTATGCGAAAGGCGCGCGCAAGTTTTGCGTGTAATTTCTTTTCCGTTGCCGGATTCGAGGTTGTTGACAATAACGGATTTGAAACCGTAGAAGAAGGCGTTGATGCGGCAGTTGCTGCAAAAGCAGACATAATAGTATTGTGTAGCAGCGATGACGAATATCCAACACTTGCTCCCCAAGCCGTAACAGCAGCAAAAGGAAAAGGAATTCTCGTGCTTGCAGGATATCCAAAAGCAATAGTAGAAGAGTTGAAAGCCGCTGGTATAGAGAATTTTATATTCATGGGGCAAAACGTGCTAGAAGCATTGGAAAAATATCAAAAAATGTTAGAAATGTAGTAGTTTTCAGCACAAAAACATCATGGATAAATCAATAGTTTATAAAGAAGCAGAAAAGTACATATATCTAATAGGAGCATTGTCGATAATTGTAGGCGGTGTATTAAAATTTCTCCTTAATATACGGTTTGGAGTTATATTATTTTGGGGAGGATTTGTTATTTGTCATGTCGTTTCTGCGTTAGACTATCCTAAAAAATCAGAAATTTTAGGACTGAATAAACAATCCACTACCACTACAAAAATAATGAGTTTTGTTCTTGCATCTGGAGCCTTTTTAATTTTAGTTGGAGCGGTTCTTACAATTCTTCGTATTCCTGTTGGTAAATGGTTGATCAACATTGGTCTTATCCCTATGTTTATGTATATAATATGGTACTCGATAATAATTTTGAAAAATTGGAAAAATAAAAAAAATAATGAAACCTGATTTTAAAAATATAAATTACAAGACAGCCCAACAATTGGGCAAACCCGAAGTTGGAGCTATATGGCAAACGCCTGAGCAAATACCTGTGAAGCCCGTTTACACAGCCGCCGACCTCGAAGGCATGGAACATCTAAACTATGCCGCCGGCATTTCGCCATTTCTGCATGGACCGTATTCTACCATGTATGTTATGCGTCCGTGGACAATTCGTCAGTACGCAGGTTTTTCTACTGCCGAAGAATCTAACGCATTTTACCGTCGCAACCTTGCTGCAGGGCAAATGGGGCTTTCAGTAGCCTTTGACCTTGCTACGCATCGCGGCTACGACGCCGACCACGAGCGCGTTGTTGGCGATGTAGGCAAAGCGGGTGTTTCTATTTGCAGCGTTGAAGACATGAAAGTCCTCTTCGACCAGATTCCGCTCAAACAGATGTCAGTTTCGATGACCATGAACGGCGCAGTATTGCCGGTATTGGCATTCTACATAGTTGCTGCGCTTGAACAAGGCGCAAAACTCGAACAACTTGCAGGGACAATCCAAAACGACATCCTCAAGGAGTTCATGGTGCGTAACACCTACATCTACCCACCCGACATGAGTATGCGCATTATTGGCGACATCTTTTCGTATACCTCCAAAAACATGCCCAAGTTTAATTCCATCTCCATATCCGGTTATCACATGCAAGAAGCCGGCGCTACATGCGACATAGAAATGGCTTACACGCTTGCCGATGGATTAGAATACCTTCGCACCGGCATCAACGCAGGCATGAGTATTGACGATTTTGCGCCCCGTTTATCATTTTTCTGGGCAGTAGGAATGAATCACTTCATGGAAATAGCAAAAATGCGTGCAGCGCGCATGCTTTGGGCAAAAATAGTTAGCAGCTTCAACCCTAAAAATCCAAAATCGTTAATGTTGCGCACACATTCGCAAACGTCGGGCTGGAGCCTTACAGAGCAAGACCCGTACAACAACGTTGCGCGCACCTGTATAGAGGCTATGGCTGCCGCGCTGGGACACACGCAATCGCTGCATACCAACGCATTGGACGAGGCTATAGCTTTACCCACAGATTTTTCAGCGCGAATAGCTCGCAACACGCAGATATACATTCAGGAAGAAACCAACGTTTGTCGCGCCGTAGACCCATGGGCAGGCTCATACTACGTGGAATCGCTCACGCATGAGCTTGCGCAAAAAGGATGGGAACTGATTGAAGAAGTTGAACGACTTGGCGGCATGGCAAAAGCCATAGAAAGTGGCATTCCCAAAATGCGTATCGAAGAAGCGGCTGCCCGCAAGCAAGCGCGCATAGATTCGGGCAAGGACGCAATAGTGGGAGTTAACAAATTTCGTTTGGAAAAAGAAGACCCGCTCGAAATTTTGGAAGTAGACAATACTTCGGTACGTCGTCAGCAGATTGAACGTTTGGAGAAACTACGCGCCAATCGCAACGCCGACGAGGTACGCGCCGCGTTGGAGGCAATTACCGAAGCGGCACGCAGCGGTAGCGGCAATTTACTTGAATTGAGCGTTGACGCAGCAGCAAAACGCGCCTCTTTAGGCGAAATTTCAGATGCAATAGAAAATGTTTCAGGAAGATATAAAGCAGTGATACGAACTATTTCAGGAATTTATTCGGCAGAAAGTCAGGAAGACGCCGATTTCAAAGATGCTAAGGCAATGGCAGAACAGTTTGCCAAGAAAGCGGGGCGTCAGCCGCGCATCATGGTAGCCAAGATGGGTCAAGACGGACACGATCGAGGCGCAAAAGTAGTAGCCACCGGTTACGCCGACTTAGGTTTCGACGTGGATATGGGACCGCTGTTCCAAACTCCTGCCGAAGCCGCCAAACAGGCAGTTGAAAACGACGTACATGTATTGGGCGTGTCGTCGCTCGCAGCAGGTCATAAAACCCTTGTGCCGCAAGTGATTGAAGAATTGCAAAAACTTGGTCGCGAAGACATTATGGTTATTGCCGGAGGCGTTATTCCCGCACAGGATTACCAATATCTGTACAATGCAGGCGTAGTAGCAATTTTCGGACCCGGAACGTCGGTAGCAGCCGCAGGTAAAAAGATTTTGGAAATATTGTTGCAAACGGTATAGTTAGTTTTTCAAAGATATTATTATTTTTTGTTGTTTTTGAAAAAAAATATTACCTTTGCACTTTATAATTTATTAGTTATCTATACTTATTAAAACATTATGACTTATCTATTTACGTCGGAATATGTTTCAGAGGGACATCCCGACAAAGTAGCCGACCAGATTTCAGATGCCTTAGTAGATGAATTCTTGCGGCGTGACCCAGAATCCAAAGTTGCTTGTGAAACTTTGGTAACCACAGGTTTGACCGTGCTCAGCGGCGAAGTAAAAACACGTGGATGTGTTGACGTACAGCAAATTGCACGTGGCGTTATTAGAGACATAGGCTATACAAAAGGCGAATACATGTTTGAGAGCAATTCGTGTGGCGTCATTTCGGCTATTCATGAGCAGTCGCCAGATATAAATCAAGGCGTTGTGCGTGAAAAGGATGAAGAACAGGGTGCTGGAGACCAGGGTATGATGTTTGGCTACGCCTGTCGCGATACCGATGAATACATGCCTTTAGCTCTTTTTCTGTCAAGACGTTTGTTGACCACATTGACAGCTATTCGTCGTGAAGGCAAAAATATGCTGTATCTTCGTCCTGATTCAAAATCTCAGGTTACGGTGGAGTATGAAAACACAGGGCAACCTAAAAGAGTGCATACAGTGGTGATTTCTACCCAACATGACGATTTCGATGAAGACGAAAAAATGTTGACAAAAATCCGTAAAGACGTAAAGGAAATACTTATTCCACAGGTTATAAGCGGATTGCCGGAAAGAATTCAAAAATATTTTGACGAAAACTATATTTTGCATGTAAATCCTACAGGCAAGTTTGTTATTGGCGGTCCACATGGCGATACAGGGCTTACCGGACGAAAAATCATTGTAGACACATATGGAGGCAAAGGCGCACACGGAGGAGGCGCTTTTTCCGGTAAAGATTCTTCGAAAGTTGACCGCTCTGCCGCTTACGCAACAAGACATATAGCCAAAAACCTTGTTGCAGCGGGCATTGCTGATGAAGTATTAGTACAGGTTGCGTATGCTATTGGAGTAGCCCAACCGGTAGGGCTTTTCGTTAATACTTACGGAACCGCTAAAGTTAATGAAACCGATAGTCAAATAGCCGAAAAAATTTCTAAGATTTTTGATATGAGACCATACAGTATAGTTAATCGATTTGGATTGAAAAATCCAATTTTCAGAGATACTGTAAAATACGGACATTTTGGCAATAAACCGTATACAAAAGAAGTTGTCTTGCTCCACAATAACTGCCAATCCATCAAGCAAGTCGAATTCTTTGCATGGGAAAAACTAGATTTTGTTGATGTAATAAAAAAAGAGTTTGGCATTAAGGGTTAGCTCGAATTTAATGGACAGAGTTTTTAGAAGTCGCCTTAAGAGTTTTTTTAGTTATTTTTTTTTATTAAAAAAACTTTTACTATCTTTGCAGCCTCAAAAAAATCACAATTTTTATATTTAAGTTATTTATAAACAGTTATTTATGTTAAATCATTACGAAACCGTTTTCATCGCTACTCCCGTTTTGTCTGACGCCCAGATGAAGGAAACGGTAAAAAAATTTAGAGAACTCATCACGGGCGAAGGTGGTGAGATAGTACACGAAGAGGATTGGGGTTTGAAAAAATTGGCATACCCGATTCAGAAAAAGACCACCGGGTACTACTATCTGATTGAATTTATGGCTAACGGCACGTTCATTCAGAAATTTGAAACCGAATATCGTCGCGATGAGCGCATAATTCGATTTCTAACGTTTGCATTGGACAAGTTTGCCGTAGCCTATGCCGAAAGAAGAAGGAACAAGAAAAAAGAAGAATCACCAGAAAAAACTAAGGAGGTACTGACATGACGCACAATCCATCAGAAATTAGATACCTGACGCCGGTATCCGTTGACGTACAACAAAAAAAATATTGTCGGTTTAAAAAACTGGGTATCAAGTATATTGATTACAAAGACCCTGAATTTTTAAAAAGATTTCTCAACGAGCAAGGTAAAATTTTGCCTCGTCGGCTGACCGGTACATCACTAAAGTATCAGAGAAAAGTTTCGGTAGCTGTCAAGCGCGCCCGACATTTGGCGTTATTACCGTTTGTAACCGATTTGATGAAATAAAAAATGGAGGTTTAAGAAATGGAAGTTATTTTAAAACAGGATGTTAACAATCTTGGGACAAAGGACGATGTTGTAGTTGTTAAAGACGGATATGCACGTAATTTTCTCATACCCAAAGGTTTTGCGATAAGAGCGACAGATTCGGCAAAAAAAGTGCTTGCCGAAAACATCAAGCAAAGAGCACACAAAGAGGCAAGCTTAAAAGCTGAAGCAGAAAAGATTGCCGCAAGTATAGCCGAAATAAAGCTCACGATAGGCGCTAAAACAAGCGCAACGGGCAAAATATTTGGCTCAGTAAACACTATCCAAATTGCAGAGGCATTAAGGGAAAAAGGGTTTGAAATAGACCGCAAGAGTATTAGTTTGCAAGACGACCAAATAAAGGAAATAGGCGAATATAAGGCTAAGATAAAGTTATATAAAGATATTAGCGTTGAAGTTGGCTTTGACGTTGTTTCGGAGTAATACGCTGTTATAAATGCTGACTGTTGAAAAAATAGGAGGAACGTCTATGTCCCGATTCGGCGATGTGTTGAAAAACATCGTATTGCACAATCGAACGCCGCAAACCATGTACAATCGTATTTTCGTGGTGTCGGCATACGACAATGTGACCAACATGCTTTTAGAGCACAAAAAATCAGGACAACCCGGCATTTATACCAAGTTTTTCAACAACGAAGAGTACGAACCTGCATTGGAAGAACTATGCAATAAGCTGGTCGACCTGAATCGTGCATTCGATTCCATCAAGCTCAACCAAGCTGAAGCCGACCAGTTCATTAAAAAACGTTTTTCTCAAGCACGTTTGTTTCTCAACAGTATCGCCAAAGTTATGGCATCGGGGTATGTAAATAAAAACGACCTGTACCTTGCCGCGCGCGAAATTTTATCGTCATTAGGCGAAGCCCATTCGGCTTTCAACTCGGTAAACATCATAAAAAACAACGGAATAGACGCTACGTTTATCGACCTTTGTGGTTTTTATGATTCTGAGCCGCTCACTATAGATGAGCGTATCAAAATGGCGTTCAATAACATCGACTTTTCGAAAACTCTGTGCGTTGCTACCGGTTACACCAAAGGAACAGAAGGTATCATGCGCGCTTTTGACCGCGGGTACTCAGAGGTTACATTTAGCAAAATCGCAGTAGAAGTGAAAGCAAACGAAGCTATTATTCACAAGGAGTACCACCTGTCGAGCGCAGACCCAAATATTGTTGGCGAACACAAATGCGTACCCGTTGGACATTCCAGCTTCATTATTGCCGACCAATTAGCAGACATTGGAATGGAGGCAATACATCCGAAAGCGGCTAAGCCTTTGGAAATGAACGGTATTAATATCCGTATAAAAAATACTTTCGACCCTGAACACGAAGGAACGCTTATCACAAGAACCTACGTGAGTCCGGTGTCAAAAGTAGAAATAGTGTCGGGAACAGACAAAGTGATTGGCATCGAAATTCACGACCCTATGATGGTTGGCGAAGTAGGATTTGACAAAAATATTATGGAAATATTTGAACGTCACGGAATAAGTTACATCCTAAAATCGACTAATGCCAACTGTATCACTATCGTTGTATGGGATTTGCCCATCGTTAAGGGTTTAGTTGAAGAATTGAGAAGCCACTATCAGGAAGTGAGAGCCGAGCCGTTTGCAATGGCTTGTTGTATGGGAACAAACATAGCAATTCCCGGAATGTTGGGACGAGCGGCAAACGCTTTGTACGAAAAGGGAATAAACATTGAAGCTTTCAGTCAGTCAATTCGTCAGGTAAATATGCAGTTTGTTATAAAACGCGAACGCTACAAAGAAGCTATTAATGCATTGAACGAGGCATTATGTCTATCTTGTGGCGATGATGCATGAAATTATTTTGCTCACATAAATCATAAGACCTATGGAAAAATTGATTCAATTGAGGAATATTGCGAAAATATACAAAATAGGCGGAACTATTGAAGTTCCGGCTCTAAATTCGGTCACCGTTGATATTGCCAAGAACGAATACGTGGCAATTATGGGACCTTCCGGCTCGGGTAAATCAACGTTGATGAATATCATTGGCTGTTTGGACACTCCCACAGGTGGAACATACATTCTTAACCATCAGGATGTAAGCACTATGGAAGACGATGACTTGGCTGAAGTTCGCAACAAGGAAATAGGTTTTGTGTTTCAAACATTCAACTTGCTTCCACGTTACAATGCCTTAGACAACGTACAATTGCCTCTCATCTATGCCGGCATTTCTAAAACCGAAAGAATGGAACGCGCTCTAAAAGTAATCGAACACGTTGGTTTGTTAGACCGTATGCACCATAAACCAAACGAACTGTCGGGCGGACAACGTCAACGGGTAGCAGTTGCGCGCGCGTTGGTTGGCACCCCGTCGATTATTCTCGCCGATGAGCCCACCGGAAACTTGGACAGCAAGACCTCAGTAGATATAATGCGTCTGTTCAGCGAAATACATCGAAATGGGAATACGATAGTTTTAGTAACCCACGAAGAAGATATTGCCCGCTACGCCCACCGTATCATCAGACTACGCGACGGACTTGTTGAAGTTGACGAAAAAAATGCAGAAATAAGAGTGGATTGAGGTAATTTTCAGTTTTCAGAGCTATATTTTCAGTTCTAAGATTATTTTTCCTTCGGTGTTAATGACTATCAGTTTCATTTGTTTCCCCTTTTTCTTCAGTATCATTGCTGTGGCGTTTTCATTGACGTTTCCTCCACCCGTAACTATTGGAAAATAGTTTCCGTACATTCCCTTAACAATGTAGTTGAAACTGTGAGTATGCGCGTTAATGCAAACATCAAACGGCGCATCTGTCAAAATGTTGCTCCATTCATCGTGGCACGGGTTAAACGCATTTTGACGCATTCCGTAAATTGGTATGTGGTGCATTAGTACGCGTTTATATGCCGAACTAAACGCTTTTGACGCTATCTCTTTTTTTAAAAATTCTGCCTGTGCTTTGCGAAAAAGTGTAAAATCGTTCAATCCGTAGTATACACGATGATAATCTGTTTTATCTTCGCCGCAATCAAGGATAACAAAACGCGTGTCTCCTATGTTGAATGCGCCATACGAATGTGTGCCTCCAACCTTTCCCAATAACCTCCAAAGCGAGTGTGAGAACGCCCCTCTCAGTTCGTGATTTCCACGAATATATACAGACGGGATTCTATCGCCTTCTATACCTTTGCTAAAGTGCGAAATAGTTCTAACGGCAGCGTCTTCTGTTTGTACATCAGAAATGCAGTCGCCGTTAAAGAAAACAATGTCAAAGGCAACATTTTTAACATATTGCATCAACTTGTCGAAAAGTGGATAGATGTCATGCAAGTCGTTAAATATCAATGCCGTAAAATCCTTGCCGTTGTCGTCAAATGTTTTGAAACTTCTAATTGACGTCGTTGCAGTTTCGCCAAACTCCTTCCTGTATGGTTGGTATAGCATCAATTCGCGCGAATTAACACGATAAAAATAACATGTTCCGGGCTTCAATCCCGTCAGTTTCACACGATTTAATGTATTATTTGCTATTGCTATACCTTCCTCAAAAGTTTGTGCAACTTGCATGTTTTTGCTGTCTGTTCCGTATTCTACCCAACTGTGACAGGGAACGTTGGTAAGCCACATTACTGTCATACTGTCTGTAGACGGATTTTGAAGATAAACAGGCGAACGAAAAATGTTTTCTGTCGGCGTTTTCATACGCACATCAACAAAAACAGGTAAATGAAGCGAAACCTTTGAGCTAAATGTGTCGGTATTCCACACACTGTAGTTTTGTTCATCGGACACGTACCCCATAACGTAGTCGATTGTGCGATTAGGCGCATCGGAAGGAAAAGTAAATTTAGCTGTGTCCGACAATATTATCCATTTTTTTTGAAATGCGTTCAAAACAGACGAACTTGGTCTTGAATTCATACTTCCGGCAAGAAAAACAGGTTTTACAAAACTACTCACAGCGTCATTAATGATTGCAACAGAAGCCAATTGATCATTAATCTGCAATGAAAGTTGAATACAACACAACACATAGTCGGATAATTCGACAACAAGCAACGAATTATCTTCCTTTTTCCCCGAAAGTGCAATATATTCCCACGAAATAGGTTTCTCTTTCGTCAATACGCCTATCCTGTATTTTTTGTCGCAATCTGCATCATAAGCGCTATTAACCGGGTACATGGCTGAGAGGCTTGCCAAATGCGCAAGCACATCAAATCGGTTGTTTCTACAAGGGGTATTGTCCAACTCCTGCAAAGCCACGACATCGGCTCCTGTTTTGATAATAACATCGGCAACGCGTTGGCAACCCATGGTATTATCAACTTTTCCGCCGCTTTTAACGTTGTAACTAAGCACACGGACGGTGTTTTTCTTCATAGTGTTAGTAATTTTTTTCGACTGCAAAAATAGTTTTTTTTCAGAATTAATTAAAATTTCAAAAAAAAAATTGCATTTTTTTTCTCATATAAAAATTTTATTGTAATTTTACCGCGTAAAAATTTGAGTTATTTTTTTTCCACAACATGTTTCTATTTATAATTGTAAATACATGAACCTGAAAGTTTTAAATAAACTTTACGTAAACGGACACGACTTAGTTTTGCGCGTAACAAACAACGCTCAATTTATTGTTGTTGAGATAACTGACAATATTTCGACGTATGGTTACGTTGCCGAAGATTTTTTATCGAAAAATATTTGCTGGCGCGACGTTGTGCACCCCGACGACCATGAAATATTGGCAAATTGCGTACGCGATTGTAGCGTTGAATACCGTTTACTTAAAAAATCGGGAGAACATGTAAAAATCGTTTGCACTTGCGCAACAGACGGTGATGACTCGGAATACATTTGGCTACATATAAGAGAACAAAAAAGAGAAACGGAACGCTTCAAAATTCTTGGAAACAACATACCCGACGGATGCTTATATCTCATTGAGCATGACCTGAATACTAACATAGAAAAGATGAGCTACGTTAGTGAAAATTGGGAATCTGTTACCGGAATTTCAGAACAAAAAATGAAAGACGACTTGATGTCTATCATTGAAAATATGCACCCTGACGATATTAACCGTTTTATGGCGGCAAACGAAAAAGGCATGGCAGACATGTCTAAGTTTTTTTGCGAAGTGCGTAAATTTGTGGACAACAGATGGCGCTGGTTGCAAATTTCATCAATTCCGCACAAATACGAAAATTTGTTAGTTTGGGAGGGAATAATTCAAGATATTACCGAAAGAAAAGAAGCTGAGATGCAGTTGATTGCTGAAAAAGAACGATTGGAAGCAATAGGCAACAATATTCCCGATGGAACATTGTATCGATGTGTATATGAGAAGAATACCGAAAAAATGTACATGGAATATGTCAGTTCAACTTGGAGAAAAGTTACCGGACTGCCAATAAACAGCGTATTAGGCGATATGACAGCGTTTAATAACGCCGTACACCCGGATGATTATAAATATTTTGACGACTTGATAACTATCAGCATGCTTAATCTAACAAATTTCAACGCTGAAGTACGAATCGTCGAAAAAGAAGGAACAATACGCTGGTTGCATTTTGTTTCGACTCCCTACGAAAACGGCGATAAAATTGTTTGGGACGGCATAGTTCAAAATATTTCTCGCAGAAAGGAAAGCGAACAAAATCTTGCGATAGAGCGAGACCGTATAGATATAATTGGCGAGCATATTCCTGATGGATCCCTATATCGTCTGATGTTCGACGGCAAAACAAAACAAACGAAGATGGTCTACGCCAGCATATCGTTCGAATTAGTTACGGGAATTCCATACGATAAAGTATTGGACGACCCGATGTCAATTTTGAACGCTATGCACCCCGACGACCAGCAGCATTTCATAGAATCAAACGACTACAGCATCGAAAATTGTACGCACTTTTTCTGTGAAGCCCGTGTTTTTGCTGAAAACCAATGGCGTTGGTTGCAGTTCTCGTCGATACCGCGCCACGAAGGAGACGACATATACTGGGAAGGTATTATACTAAATATTACCGACCGAAAAGAAACAGAAAATCAGCTAATTGCTGAAAAAGAAAGGCTTCGCGCAATAGGAGATAATCTACCGGACTGTGCGCTTTATCGTCTTGTTCGCATTATTGACACCGGAAAAATGTACATGGAATACGTTAGCGCATCGATGGAACGTGTAACAGGGGTGTCAACCGAAACCGTAGTGAAAGATATGAGCGCCTTTTTCAATCTTGTACATCCTGACGACATCAATTACTTAATGTATGAAACTGACAAGAGTCAGGAAAATTTATCATATTTCGATGTTGAAATACGAATAGGCGACGTAGAAAACCCGCGTTGGCTTCGAATAGTCTCTCAACCACATATATCAGGCAATAAAGCTATGTGGGACGGAATTTTCAGAGATATTACTAATCGTAAAAAAAGTGAAATAGAATTAGATGAATACCGCAAAAACCTTGAAAAACTTGTCAAAATACGCACCGAAGAATTTGAAGCAAACAACGAAGAGCTTACATCAAGCAATGAAGAATTAACCGTCGTAAATGAAGAACTCAACGCCGTTAACGAAGAATTAAACGCAGCAAACGAAGAGCTAAACATGTATCGCACTGAACTTGAAAAGATGGTAGACGTGCAAACTCATGAGGTAGTAGCTCACAAGCAGCGTTTGGAAAAGCTCAGCAAACGTCAGGCTATGTTCATAGATGTACTGCAAATAGTTCAAAACGCTGAAAACCTGTCGCAAGCATTAAACGAATCGCTCGCCGAAATGGGCAAGTTCATCAACGTAAGTCGGGTGTATATATTCGAGAAAAACAAAGACGGCACTTTATACAGCAACACGTACGAATGGTGCAATGAAGGCATTGTTGCAGTCAAAGATACATTGCAAAATATTCCGATTGAAATGTCGCACTCTTGGTTTGATATATTTGATGCAGGCGGATTTATTTGTACGTCAGACATTTATTCTCTCACTGAAAACCTTGCCGAGTCATTAGAAGAACAAGGAATAAAGTCCATTGTAGTGCTTCCGCTAACTGCCTACAATATTCACTTCGGTTTTGTAGGATTTGACGATTGCGTCGACAACAGAGTCTGGGTACCCGAAGACGTTGAACTACTGCACAGTCTCTCGCAGATGGTATCTTCGACCATACAAAGAATGAGAGCCGAAATAGCAATAGTGAAGTCAGAAGCCATAAATCGTCAATTAATTGCCGCCTCGCCCGACCCAATCGTCGTTTGCGAACCAAACGGACGCCTTGTCTACATGTCAGAAATGGCTTTATCGCTTTTCGGACTAACCGACCCCAACGTGAAAAAATTTAGAGTACTGAAATTTATACATCCTCACGAACGACGCGAAACAATAAAATTATTAGACAGAATAGCCTCCGAAGAAATCGTGCTTCTACCGCAGTTAATGCTACTGCGCGATGACGGCTCAGGTTTTTTTGGCGAAGTATCCGCCGCATACATCAAAGACGAATACGGAACAGCACACTCCATAATAATGGTAATACGCGACATAACCCAACGTAGAATTGACGAAATGGAACTTATTCGCGCTAAAGAAAAAGCCGAAGAATCTGACAAACTAAAGTCGGCGTTCTTAGCCAATCTTTCTCACGAAATTCGTACCCCGTTAAATGCAATTGTCGGATTTATAAGTATACTCGAACTTGGCGGCATGTCGCAGGAGTGTATGAGGGAATATACGCATCTTATAAACACTAACAGTCAGCAACTGTTAAAGCTGATTGACAATATTATAGATGTTTCAAAAATTGAAGTAGAGCAAATGGAACTCAGTCCAACATCTCTGCATCTAAACAACCTCATGGGCGAAATGAATGTTCTTTTCGAATCAACCCTCAATTCGCTGAACAAACCTATAAATCTGATATATGACGACAGCGGATTTATTGACCCGTGCATGATTCGCGTCGACGCTAAACGTCTGCGTCAAATTCTTGATGTATTGCTCGACAACGCCATCAAATTTACCGAAAGCGGATATATACGTTTCGGCTATCGACGTACTGTTTCCGACATGCTCGAATTTTTTGTAAAAGATTCAGGAATAGGAATAAACCATAATCTGTTAGACGCTATCTTCGACAGTTTCAGACAGGTAGAACTATCTAACACACGACGATATGGCGGAGTGGGGCTAGGGTTGACCGTTTCGCGTGGATTGGTGCGATTGATGGGCGGCGATATGTGGGTAATATCAACCGAAGGAGAAGGCGCTTCGTTCTATTTCACGATACCGTACACTCCCATTTAATAATTTTCTGTTTTTTTTTGGGAGGTTACACAATAAACTCGAAAAATCATGGTTATATACTATACTAATTAATTAATAAAAAACAATTATGAGTATTAAAGGTTCAAAAACAGAACAGAACTTGTTGAAATCGTTTGCCGGAGAATCACAGGCGCGCAACAGGTACAATTTTTTTGCAAGCAAAGCGCGTAAAGACGGTTACGAACAAATTGCTGCATTATTTGAAGAAACAGCTGCACAAGAAAAAGAACACGCTAAACTTTTCTTCAAATTTCTTGAGGGAGGCATGGTTGAAATCACTGCTACCTATCCAGCCGGCATAATAGGCGGCACAGTTGAAAACCTGCGCGCATCTGCCGAAGGCGAAAACGAAGAGTGGAAAACAATTTATCCCGAATTTGCACGTGTTGCAGACCAAGAGGGATTTCCTAAAATTGCTGCCGCCTTCAGATTAGTTGCAGAAGTTGAAAAAAGACACGAAGAGCGCTATCGGAAACTGTTGCAAAACGTACAAACAAACAACGTTTTCAAACGCAGCAGTAAAATGAACTGGGTCTGCCGCAATTGTGGATATCTGTACAATGGCGAAAGCGCATTAGATATTTGCCCTTGCTGCGACCACGCTAAAGCACACTTCGAGCTTGAAGCCGAAAACTTTTAACAAACTAATTGCCTGATAAATGGGCAAGTTATTTGTTGTGCCGACCCCGATTGGAAATGTTAAGGACATGACCTACAGGGCTGTTGACGTGTTAATGCAGGTAGATTTTGTGCTGGCTGAAGACACGCGAACATGTGGAAATCTGATGCGGCATTTTGCCGTTAGCAAGCCAATGTTTTCGCATCATAAGTTCAACGAACACAGAGCGTTGAAATCTATAATCGAAAAATTAATGGCAGGTCAAAACGCTGCATTAGTTTCAGAAGCTGGAACTCCGGGTATTTCCGACCCGGGGTTTCTTATTGTTCGCGAATGTATTGCAAACAATATTGAGGTAGACTGCCTTCCGGGTGCAACCGCTATGATACCGGCGCTTATTAATTCAGGATTTCCGTCTGACAGGTTTTGTTTTGAGGGGTTTCTGCCAGCCAAAAAAGGACGTCAAACAAGATTAATAGAGCTATCCGCAGAAAAAAGAACTGTGATAATTTATGAATCGCCTCACAAGTTTCTAAAAACTCTGCAAGAAATAAAAACACACTTCGGCGAAAACAGACGAATTTCTGTCTCGCGCGAAATAAGCAAAATGTACGAAGAAACAGTCAGAGGAACCGTAGAAGAACAAATAGAAGAATGGACAAACAGACCAAAGATTAAAGGCGAAATAGTAATTGTTATAGAAGGTAAATGAAGATGTTGCGTTAATTACGTCTTTATTCCAAAACTACAAAAAAATCGAAGATTTTTAATAATATCGTTTTGCAAATAATAAAAAAAGATATACTTTTGCGAAATGAAACGTATTTCTATATCACATGTCATCGCGCTAATATTTCTTGCCTCGTGCAATCCTACCCGGAATGTTCCGCAAGGCGATTATCTATTAAGGTCGTTTGACATAAATATTGACAACCACAACATTAGTAAAGACCAGTTGAGACCGTTTGTTCAGCAACGACCAAACAAACGGATATTGTGGGGACGATTTCATCTTTGGTTGTACAACTCGGCAAAACCGGAGAAAAAAAACTGGTGGAACGAAGGTTTGAGAAAAAATGGCGAACCGCCGGTTATTTGGCAACAGGCAAAAACCATCAGAACAAAGCAAGAATTTGACCTGTTTCTTAGAAGTAAAGGGTACTACTATGCGGATATTACTGATACAGTGATTTTTAAAAACAGAAAAGCAAAAGTAATTTACAATGTTGAAAGCGGATGGGCTTACAAAATAAACGATATTTCATACGTTATCCCCGACACAGCAATAGCAAGAATAGTTTTGGCAGATACGACCCATTCAATAATAAAACGAGGAATGTTGATTGATGAAGAAACTCTTAGAGACGAAATTCAACGCATAGAAATTAACCTGAGAAACAAAGGCTATTTCAGTTTCTCCAGAGACCACATAACGCCTCAACTTGATACTTTTTATCGTTCCATGCATGCCAACCTTTATTTTCTTTTCAGAGCTCACACCGAAGCCAATGCCGACAATCACGTCGTAGAAATGCCATATCCCCAATACGTTGTTAGAAACGTTACCGTCAACGCAAGTTTAAATATGCAAAATTTACTGGAAACAGCTAATTTGCATCGAAACGTTTCGGACACGCTAAGACAGGGTGAAGTAAATTTTATTATGCCTCCTGATTTTCCGGTTAACGCAAATACTATCAATAGAGCAATTTTCATACACCAAGGCTCACTTTTTCGCATTTCAGACGTAAATTCTACTTATCAACATTTGAACGGGCTCAGGAATTTTCAGCAAATAACTTCCGAGTTTAATGAAGTTCAAGGACAGAGCGGAATGCAAACACGTGAATTGGATTGTATGTTAAATCTTTTGCCATTCACAAGAATGAGAATTGACTACGAAATGCAGGGTACAAACTCAGAAGGCAACTTTGGAGGGGGACTAAGACTTAACTATCAGAATAGAAGTCTTTTAGGAAACGCCGAGTTTTTTGACCTCAGATTGCACGGAGCGATTGAGGCGGTATCTACAACCGAAAGTAGTCTGCAATTCAAGGCTAAAATGGAATACGAAGCAGAAGCAATGATAAATATTCCAAAATTTTTATTGCCATTCCACTCAAACCAATTTGCGCAACGACACAACCCGAGAACAATTTTTTCAATACTCTACAACTATCAACAGTTTCCTGAACATTATGTACGAACAATATTCAGCACATATTTGGGATATAGCTGGCGCGAAAGAATAAACAATCACTTTATTAAACCATTAGACATTTATTTCGTTCAACTTCCGTACATTAGCCCAGCTTTTCAGTCCAGACTAAATCGATACCCACGATTAAGAAACAGTTATCAGTCGCACATGGTTATCTCGAGTAATTATATGTTTGTCAGAGATTTACGAAACGCTAAGAGAGATAATAATGCATTCTTTATCAGAACCAATTTCGAGACGGCGGGTTTATTGCTAAATGCCGCGTACCAAATGACTAGACAGACCAGAGAGCCGGGAAAATCTTTTGAAGCGTTTGGAAACGATTTTTCGCAATTTATCAAAGGCGATATAGACTTTCGTTATTATCACACAATCAATGAAAACAATCGTTTGGTAGCGCGCATATTCACAGGCGTCGGATTTCCTTATGGCAACTCAAAAAATATTATATACAACGAAGAAGATGGCACAACAAAAACGGTGGCGGTGATGCCTTTTGAAAAAAAATATTACGCAGGAGGCGCTAACAGTACGCGAGGTTGGAGACTACGAAGTCTCGGACCCGGCTCCTACGCCGGTACAGCATTACCGTCATATCCGAACAATACCGGCGATATTAAGCTTGAGGCAAATTTAGAATACAGATTCAGATTAATTTGGCGCATTGAAGGCGCACTCTTCACTGATGTCGGAAACATTTGGGACATGTACAACGACGACGACCGTCCGGGAGCAAACTTCGAATTTAATCGCTTTTATCGCGAAATTTCCGTTAGCGGAGGAACAGGGCTTAGATTCGATTTTACTTTCTTTGTTTTGCGAGCCGATATAGGCATGAAACTCAGAGACCCAGCCGGAAACGGAAGATGGGCGTTCACCCAAAAATTGGATGATGGAAAAAGATTCGGAAGAGAAGATTTAAACTTCAGTCTCGGAATAAATTACCCGTTTGATTTTTGAGAATTTTTAACGTGATGGTAAATTATTATACGATTATTTAAAATTTGCGACAAAAGTACTGCTCGGATGTTACATGAATGTTACGATATTGTTATGTTTTTGTTAAATAAATGTTAAGAAAATGTTAAGGCTATAAGTTGCCAAATCTGGTGAAAAAATATAAGATTTGGCAACTTATAGGAGCGTATAACTTGCCAAATCTAATGAAAAAATACAAGATTTGGCAGATAAAAAAAAATATATTTTGCCAAAACTCATAATTTTTGTATATTTGCGGCAAATTTTAAAACGAAAAAACGATGAATATTATAGGACGACGCGATGAGCAAAACACTCTGCAACAATATGTTGAATCGGATAAGCCGGAATTTCTTGCCGTGTATGGACGAAGGCGAGTTGGCAAGACTTTTTTGATACGGGAGTATTTCAAAGATACGTTTTCGTTCTACATTTCCGGATTGGCAAATGCAACGAAAGACGAGCAACTCGAAAATTTTAATGCTACATTGAATTTTTATGGAAAAATGCCTTATCCGCGCGCGAAAAACTGGTTAGAAGGCTTTCGGCAACTTATTCACTTGCTCGAACACAACAAAAAGAAAGGCAAAAAAGTAATTTTTATCGACGAACTGCCATGGTTTGATACGCCGCGCTCGGGTTTTATAACGGGGTTAGAATATTTTTGGAACTCTTGGGCTTCAGCGCGCCGCGACATCCTGTTAATTGTCTGCGGTTCATCTACTTCGTGGATGACAAACAAACTGTTCAAAAATCGCGGCGGCTTGCACAACCGCGTAACATACCGGATGTATCTCAAACCGTTCAATTTAGCAGAATGTGAGGCGTTTTTTGCGCAGAAAAAAATCGTTTTAGATCGTAAAAGTATAGTCGAAAGTTACATGATTTTTGGCGGTATACCATTCTATATCAATATGTTTCAAAAAGGATTGAGCGTTGCACAGAACGTCGATAAACTTTGTTTTGCAAAAAATGGAGCCTTGCGCGATGAATTTTCTATTCTTTATTCGTCGCTTTTCAAAAATCCTGAAAATTACGAACTTGTGATAAAAACATTGGCAAAAAAGAAGATAGGATTGACGCGCGATGAAATCATACAGGAAACAAAATTGCAGGGTGGCGGTCTGACTACCTTACTCGAAAATCTCGAACTGTGTGGCTTTGTACGCTCCTATAACGCCTACCAAAAGAAAACAAAAGATTGTCTGTATCAGTTAATTGATTTTTATTCGTTGTTTTACCTCAATTTTATCCAAAACGCGCGACAAAGCGACAAAAATTTTTGGACTAATCTTATAGGCAATGCCGTACACCGCGCATGGAGCGGTTATGCCTTCGAGCAGGTTTGTATGCAACATGCCACACAAATAAGACAAAAGTTGGGCATTTCGGGTATAGTGACATATTCGGCGGCATGGCGCAGCAAAGAAACTGACCCGGCAACACAAATTGATTTGTTGATTGACAGAAACGACGGAATAATCAATATTTGTGAAATGAAATATGCTGTAGGCGAGTTTGTTATAGACAAAAAATATGATGCTGTGCTACGAAACAAAAAATCGACTTTTATGCGCGAAACAAAAACACGCAAGGGCGTACACATCACAATGGTAACGACTTACGGTGTTAAAAGAAACGAATATTGGCACAATATTCAGTCGGAAGCGACTATGGACGACTTGTTTTGATTGAGTGTTCATATCTCGCCAAATTGAAAAAAAAATGTTATATTTGGCGAAATATAAATTCATAATTCGCCAAATTAAATATTTTTTGTATCTTTGTGGCGAATTATAAAGCATTTTTTTGATGACAAATAGGATTATTGGTAGACAAAATGAGCAGAAGCGTTTGCTGAACCTGTATAATGCAAACAAGGCTGAATTTATAGCCATTTACGGCAGACGTCGCGTGGGGAAAACATTTTTGGTCAGGCAAATGTTTGAAAACGAGTTTGTTTTTGATTTAGCAGGCTTGGCGCATGCAAATACCAAAGAGCAACTTGTAAATTTCACATTATCGCTCAATCGTGCCTCGCAAACGTCGCATAAGACGGC
>Ga0099364_10000381_pt1 | contig 74076 bp, 63 predicted proteins | sample TergutTh196P3_FD_73070 | JGI IMG/M metagenome (GOLD analysis project Ga0099364, IMG submission 73070) | Microcerotermes parvus P3 segment gut microbial communities from Pointe-Noire, Republic of the Congo - Th196 P3 | ecosystem: Host-associated > Arthropoda: Insects > Digestive system > Gut ...
GGTTCGTCAGGCGGTTGCCCGTTTAGTTCTGTCGCCGTCTTTGATGCAGCGGTCTCTCCGACTTTTGTTCCGGTACTTCCAACCGCATATTCAAGAAACGCTTCATTCCTGTTTTCTTGTGCAGCATTATTGTTAAGTGTTGCAGAGAACCTAATTTCTATGATAAGACCTGGTTTCTCTTTCTCAAGTTCTTCCATAATGAATTCAATTGTGAAATTGCAGCTATGTGTGCAGCCCGGGTCATTGTTTACTATGAAATCTTTATATTCTTTCGCACCCACTTCTACCATCACATCATTGCTAAAAGTAAATCCGCTGTCTAATTTATCATGTACAACATATACGGCATTTGATGTCCCTATGGTAATATAAGGTACGACAGTTGTTAACATAAACTTAACCGAACCACCGGCTACGGTACTATTGCTATCTTCCCATTTGTTGTTCTCGGTATTAAGCACTTTTTTTTCCAGATATACGAGAGGATCATTTACATAATTTATATCGCTATTATTATATCCAAACTCTTGTCCTGCATAACTCCACATCGGAGGTGTGTGCTGAATATAGTTATCATGTTTTTCGATAGTACCTGAATCAATTTCCCCATCTTCCCAATGCCATATCGCTGTGTTGCCAAAAAATACGATGCCGCCGTCCCCTTTTGTTGTAAGTCGACTGTAGTCCACGGTATACACACCGCCGCCATGCTTGGCATCATTATCGGAAATATTTACTTCGTCCGAAAGCGTAAGTTGACAATAGTTAAAATGGCTGCCGCCCTCGTTATATATACCTCCGCCAAGTTCAGCTGAATTTTCCAATATGGCTGCTCTACCCGAGATTATGAGATTGCTGGCGTTATATATGCCGCCGCCGTGTATAGCTTTATTTCCGGATATTAACGTATCTCCTTTAATTGTACACTGCGAACTGCCTTCTAAGATGTAAATGCCTCCGCCGCTCCCCTCGGCCTTATTGCCAATGATAAAGCTATCGGTAATGGAAAGCATTGCACCGGCAGCATGGAAATGTACACCTCCACCGTTTCCACTGGCTGTATTCTCATTGATTGCTCCTCCGGTCATAGTAAAACTCATATATTTTTGATTGTTGTAATCTGCTATTGATGAGAATACACCGCCGCCGCTTTCTCCCGCGTGGTTATTTGATATTTCTCCGCCTGACATATTGAAAATACCAACGTTGAAAATACCGCCACCATTACCGGCAACTATGTTCCTCGATATTTCTCCGCCTGACATGTTGAACTCACCCTTGTTATTAACTCCGCGCCCGTTGTTTTCAGTAATCGATCCGCTTACTAGATTGAGTGTGCCGCTCTCTTCGATTGTGATACCTGTTCCTGCTTGGTCCTTCATATGGGTGACAGTTACATTATTCAGTGTAAGCGTACCAAAAATGGTTATAACGCTCCCACCGCCCATACCAGCAATCTCGAAACCACCTCCATCAAGCGTAATTTCTGTGTTGACGGGGATCATAATAGTATCCCCATATGGCACCGCAATATCTGCAGCTAGCTCTATTGAGCTAATACCCCCATTTTTTGCAGACTCAGCAATTTCGCTCACAAGCCACTCAAATGCTTCATGACCTGTGTGGCCCGACATCCCAGCGTTGCCTGCTACGACTGCTCTGTTTCTCTCATAAATACAGACTTCACCTAAGTCACATTCTTTATGGTCGCAGATAAGCTCAAGCGGATAACTGCAGACCCATTCTATGGGTTCCGCATCGTAGTCCGGGTCGCCATCTTCTTTTTCCGGATATACCGGTTCGCAATCTGTTTCTTCAGAGCAGATGTGCTCAATCGACACTGCCAAGCAGGCCGTCTCGTGTTCATGCTCACAAATTGGTTCATCGACAAGTAGAACTGCCGTAATGAATAACCAAATCGAAATCGATAGAGCTGCAACTACTAGAATTAATAGAGCGCGTTTTAAGCGCCTTGCTTTTCGTTTCAAATTATTCTTTTGCATCTTCTTCTCCCATCTTAATATGTGATTTGAGTGCTTATTTCATTGTATATCCAAAAATAGAGTTATTCGTAAAAGGGCAATTCTCACTTTTTTGTTTTGCCATTGACCATTACCCCACTTTCCACTATCTAATCGGATTTACCCTAATTTGACCGGAAAGATTGATTCTCCACTCGTCATTTCTGTTCGGACTTGTTTCTATTTGGGTAATAATTTCAGGTAAGCTATCAAGCTTATTCTCAATATTTTCCGTAGTTCCTAATATAACCGTAAAGCGTTCGTAGTATTGAAAAGTGACATGTGCAATGTTCGTAACATCAACGAGTGATACATTGTCGTGAATACCTCCTCTTTCCATGGCCTCCAGAGTTTCAATTAAATACCTAAGTTTTGTTTCATCTCCAAGACCTGTACTTACCATTCTTCCTACGCTTGCCTCAGTTGGAGTGAACCCCCTTATTTCAATTAATCCAAGCGGCACATGGTCACGCTGTTCCAAAACCCTGCCTGCGGAATTTATCATTATCGCGCTGCCAGAATAATAAAATGCCGCTATCGCTGTGGTTTCGTTTACGTTTATTCGTACTCTATCAGGCAGAATAATCTCAATATTCGCCTCGTCAATTGACGGCATAGATGCGAGTATCCTTTGCGACACTGAATCCTTATCCATAAAAAGCAAACTATCACCTATCATAAGTCCTGAAGCTCTTATTATATCCTCATCTAAATATTTCGAGGCTCCAACTACTTCTATGACTATTATCTTAAGAAAAACACTTGTCCCATATACTGTCAGTCCCATAATAAGGAGAACGGCAACCGATATGTATGCAAAAGCGCTTTTACTCTCACGCCTTGCCTTTTTTTTGACCAAGGCCGCTCCCCCTTTCTCAAGTAATTTATCATTATTTATGATTAACAACGATGGTGCGTGATGATGCTTTTCTCAATTCTCGAAAAAACATTGTTTTCTTAAGGTATAATGATGTCTATGATCAACTCTGCGATTTTTTCTGCAGCCTTGGGAGCAGCGAGTGCCCTTTGTGCATCAGTCATTTTTTTAAGTTTTTGTTTGTCTTTTAATAGCTCTGTAATAGTTTTAAACAATATTCCTCCTGAACAGTTCTTTTCTTCCAGTACTATTACCCCGCCAATATTATGGAGCTGTTGTGCATTTTTTTCCTGTTCATTGTTTGAGACATACGGTGACGGTATTAGTACCGCTGGTTTTCCCGCTGCCGTAAGTTCCGCAATAGTTGAACCTCCTGCGCGGCATAACACCAGATTCGCCGCTGACATTGTCGACTGCATATCATCTATGTAATCCCTAATTTCTATGCCGGGTGGCATATCCTCCGGCGCACCAGACCTTTTGAGTCGATTTTGCATATCCGCTACCCCGTCTTGTCCGCCTGTTGCATGAATATGATCAAATTCTCCACCTGCAATATTTAGCATTATAAATTCCGATATAATTTCATTCATCCGTTCAGCACCAAGCGATCCCCAGAATGACACCACAAGCGGTTTCCTGTCAAACTCGCCCGTTTCATCGTTCTCCTCACGAACTTCAAACCCTCCTCTCACCGGCGTTCCGGTGTATATGACCCGCTCCGGCCTCTTGTAATTGTTCTCAAGACCCGGAAACGAAACCAAAACTTTATCAACGATTGAACTTAGCAGTTTTGTCGCCAACCCAGGCACGGCATTTGACTCATGGATGATAGTCGGTATCCCCATTTTCGCAGCTTTTTTTATTATCGGGTAACATACATATCCTCCCGTACCAATAACAACCTGTGGTTTGAATTGTCGTATAATTTTCGCCGCTTCGCTTCCGGCTGTAACAAGATTTCTCATCGTTTTCACGTTATATATCATATCAGCAGGTGATAACCCGCGTTTCAGTCCGCTCATCCGTATATTTTTCAGTTCATACCCGGCTTTCGGAATGAGTCGTTTTTCCATTTCCCTGCCGGCGCCAATGAACAGTATTTTTGCGTCTGGAACGATTCGAAGCAACTCATCTGCTGTTGCTAAAGCGGGATTTATGTGCCCGGCAGTACCGCTGCATGTAAACAGGAATTTCATACTGTTTTTTCCTCGTATATAAACCGTTCGGGTATAGTTTCCTCAGCCGGATCCATATCACGCGGTATTTCACGCGAGACCGAAAGTACTATACCAATCTGCAATAGTTGTATCCATAACGCTGTGCCTCCGTAACTAAAAAACGGGAGTGAAACACCGGTTGCAGGCAGGAGATTAGTTACGACTGCCACATTTATGAACACTTGGATAGCCAGCAAACTCGTAATGCCTATGGTGACAAGTGAGCTATATCTATCTTTTGCGTAGAGAGCCAGCCAATAACCGCGTATTACCAACAGCGCAAATAGCAACAAAATCAGCATTGCACCTATAAATCCGAGTTCTTCGCAGACAATTGCGAATATATAGTCGTTGTGTTCCTCCGGCAGATATAAGTACTTTTGCCTACTTTGCCCCAGCCCTTGCCCAAGCAAACCACCAGATCCGACAGCATATAAGGATTGACGGATTTGAAATCCACTGCCTAACGGATCGGCCTCCGGATCCAGCCAAGCACTAATCCGCCTATCTGCATATCCGAACCTTCCGCTTCCCCACTGCACTTGCATCAACTGTTCCGTGATGTTTTCCGAATTCTCTATGTCCGGCGCCTCACTTGAATTCGTAGGCAAAAGAGATCTAACTATCACAGCTATAATCAAAGCAGCCAACGCAAACCACCTAAGTCGCACTCCTCCTGCAAACATAATTACAACTGCAAGCATTATTACTATTATTGAGGCTGAGATATGGGGTTCCATCATGAGCAGCAAAACCATTATTGCTGTAACTGCAGCAAACGGGACTACCCCATATTTGAATGTTTTTATTTTTCTTTGTCCTTTATCACAAATCCATTTAGAAAGCGACATAATCAAGGCAAGTTTAGCGACTTCAGATGGTTGGAACGAAAATGACCCTCCGCCCCCCTCGAAACCCAGCCACCGCCTTGCATCGTTCACCCTAATACCAATAAAGAGAACAATTACAAGAAGAAAAATAGAAAAACCGAGCAGTATGTAAGCCCATCGGCTCATAGTTTTCACACTGAAGCGCGATATCAACAGCATTATCGCGATGCCGCTGACTGCGAACACAAACTGACGCGAAAAAACTCTCATTGGTTCACCCGTTGTGTACAGTCCTCGTGCAAAGCTTGCGGATAGCACCATAATGACGCCTATCATTAATATAAGGAGCGTAAGGACAAGGTACGGTAAATCAAGCTTTTGCCGCTGTTTCTCAGCTTTGATATACTCTCCGGTAAGCTCACGGTTTCTCCAATTCGGCATTCCGGAAACTAAAGCAGTACCATCACTATCACTTTGCGCATCAGTACGTGCTTCGTTATCGTTATATAGATCACCGTTCATCGCCAACTCCTAACTCCTGTGTCGCACGCCGTAATACGATACCACTGCGAAAACCGCTGACACGCTTGTGAATACAGTAAATAGTTTGTACTCGCTCCATCCGCACAGCTCAAAATGATGATGTAATGGCGCCATTTTGAACACTCTTTTTCCGTTTGAAAACTTAAAATATGTAATCTGTATTATGTCAGACAACGTTTCGATAAAATACACTATCCCCAGCGGTATCAGAATGAGTGGCATGTCACATGCAAATGCCATTGCGCATATCGCGCCGCCAAGAAACTGCGCACCTGTGTCCCCCATAAAAACTTTTGCAGGATGAAAGTTAAAGAACAAAAACGCGACAAGCCCGCCCGCTAATGCCGCGGCAAAAATCCCGACCGCTGTTAGCGCCCAAAGCAGCGCTATCAAAGCAAAGCAGATCGTCACAGGGATAGTCACACCCGTAGCCAAGCCATCTACTCCGTCAGTAATATTGACTGCGTTCACAGTTCCTACTGCTACAAACGCGGCGAAAACGTAATATAGCGGCTCCGGTATCGGTATTATTGCATTAAAGAATGGAATATATAAGTTGGGGGTCAGGTTTCCGGTCAATCGCATTAAAAACACAAATAATGCTGCCACAATTAGCTGCAATGCAAACTTTTGCATCGCTTTCAATCCGAGATTCTGATTCTTTTTCAATTTTTCGTAATCGTCAATAAACCCAATTGCTGCATAAATCAATGCAAACAATAAAATAAAGATATGGCTGAATTCTCCGCTGCGCATCTCGGCGAACCCCGTCGTCAGACAAGCAATCCCGACACCCGATATGAACATGATTCCGCCCATGGTAGGAGTCCCTTGTTTTTTGTTGTGCCATATTGGGCCATCCTCACGTATCGTCTGCCCAGCCTTGGCGCGCCGTAATGCCGGGATTAAGAAAATCCCTACAACAATTGTTACCGCAAGCGAAACAAAAAGAGCCGCCATATATATCAATGCCATAATACTTCCTCTCATTCGCAGTAAACGTTGCACAACTCACAATGCACAACTCACAATGCACAACTCACAGTCCGCATCACACGAATCGCAATATGAAATGCACAATTCACAATCCGCATCACACAACTCGCAATTGATAGTGTACATATCAATTATCCCAAATTCCTCACTTCTCACTTTCTAACCTCTTTTCTTCATAAAAATCTGCAATAATTTCGCGCTCATCAAAATGTCTTTTTTCTTTACCGATTATCTGATACGTTTCATGTCCTTTTCCTGCCAATATCAACACATCGTCCGTTTTTGCATTCTCCAGCGCCCAACAAATAGCCTCACGCCTGTTTTCAATGACGATGTACGGCGTGGAAGTGTTTTTCATACCAACCAGTATTTCATTAATAATATCTCCCGGCACTTCGGTACGCGGATTGTCAGATGTAACGACTACATAATCGGAATGCTCCGCCGCTATCGCCCCCATTATTGGGCGCTTTTTTTTATCACGGTCTCCTCCGCATCCGAACAATGTAACAACTCTACCATGTTTAAAACTACGCAAGGCTTTTATGATGTTTTCCAACGCAGCCGGTGTGTGTGCGTAATCTATCAGTATAGTATAATCCTGTTCAAGCGGAACGACTTCTGCTCTCCCCTTAACCCCCTTACATAGTTGCAGGACAGTTACGATTTGTTCATAATCAAACCCCATAAGGAGTGTCGCAGACATCACAGCAAGCGCGTTGTATACTGTAAAAACACCTGGTATACCTAGCTCGACCCGCTGCAACCTCCCTATCATTAATGCGGAAAAGTCCACTTTATTGGAATGTAACTTAACATTCTTTGCAAGAAGATCAGCGGCACCGTCTTTGATTGCGTATGTAAATATTGGACAGTCAGCATCTTTTGTCATAACCGACGCATACTCATCATCACTGTTTATTGCGACTTGGCGGCAGTTTTTGAACAGAAGCGCCTTTGTCTGTGCATACTCCTCCATGGAATCATGAAAATCAAGATGATCTTGTGACAAATTCGTATATATGCCAACCTCAAACTCGATCCCGTAAACTCTGTTTTGTTCAAGCGCGTGTGACGTAACCTCCATTACTACATAAAGGCATCCTTCTTTGTACATTGCCGATAACAAATCGTGAATCTCATATGATCCGGGTGTTGTATGTTCCGTATGCAGCTCTTTATCGCCTATGTAGTTCCCATTCGTACCTATGAGTCCGACTTTTTCACTAGTACATCTCTCAATTACCTGTTTAATGAGACTTGATACTGTCGTTTTCCCATTTGTACCAGTTACACCAATGATCTTCAGCTTTTCTGCAGGATACCCAAACCATCTTGCCGATATCGCTGCAAGGGCTTTGCGAGAGTCTTTCACAATAACACATGGTGTCTTCATTCCATAAGCCGCTTGATCGCACAGTATACACAACGCGCCTTTGTCAATTGCCTCTTCAATGTACTGGTGACCGTCACACTCATATCCCCGGACTGCGACAAACAGTTCTCCGGGCCGCAACGTTCTAGTATCATAGCTGATACCACGAATCTCAACGTCCATATCGGCGAAAGATGTGACCATATCGACCTTTTCAAGAAGCTCTCTGAGTACCATCTCATAGTTCCTTTCAGGTTTGATGAACTAATTAGTTCCTTTCAACAGCATCTTTATTGATTAATGTAACTTCTATTATCGAACCGTAAGCCGTCTGATCTCCCGCAGGAATCGACTGGACGGACACCTCCGCCCTGCTATCTGATTTCGGCGCTCCGGTCGTCCTGATAAACAATCCGCAACTCTCAAGTTCCTGCTTTGCGGAGTAATACGACAATCCGGACAGTTGCGGTACGGTCACCTGTTCCCTCGGTGCGTCCCCACCTGCGTAAATCACCACCGTCGTACCGGAAGCTACATACATGTTAGGCGCCGGAAGCTGATGCGTAACGTTATTCTCATCTCCGACAACCTTTACATCGTACCCAAGCCCGACCAAAAGTTCTCGCGCATCTTCAACACTTCTTCCTGTTACCCGCGGCACATCAACATTTATGTCCCTCAGGTCGTCTTCCGTGTATTGCGGCTTGATGCCAAGGCTCAGCGGTAAAATATCCGCCAACATGTTACCCACTACGGGTGCCGCCATAGCTCCACCGCTGATATACACTCCTGTTTCGTGACTTGGCTTGTCCAGCAGGAGCAAAATTATTATCTCAGGATCGTCTGCCGGCGCGAAACCTATAAAAGATACGATATAATCCTTCTCAACGCTCTCGTTACCTTCCCGGGCCGTTAGTTGTTCGACATTCTCTGATGTCCCTGTCTTACCTCCTACTCGATAGCCCCTTACTTGCGCATTTTTACCGGTACCGTTTTTTACTATTTCCTCCAGAATCGCCCGCACCTCAGCCGATGACTCTTCGCTTATCACTTGGCGCTGAACTTTCGGCTCCGTTGCCTCGATGATGTTGCCATCGCTATCCGTGATTTGCTGGACAATATATGGCTGCATAAGATATCCACCGTTAATCGTCGCTGCAGCCGCTGTTATCATTTGGATCGGAGTAACCTTGAACGTCTGTCCGAACGATGCGGACGCAAGCTGCGACTGGTTGCGGCTGTTGACGAATACTCTTTCCTCCCACCACAGACTGTGTGCCTCGGCGGTATTGTCAAGGCCGGTTCTATCAAATAACCCGAATGCATCAATGTACTTATAAAATTTCTGCGCCCTGATCCGTTGAGCCATTTCCACAGTTGCTATGTTACACGAATTCTGCAACGCTTCATTTAGAGTCTGCCATCCGTGACCATATATGTTCCAACAATGCAGAAGGTCTCCTGTTTCGCGCCCAAGGACTTCCATAAACCCCCCGCAAAAGTATGAATCATGCTCATTTGCCACATTTTCCTCCAACGCCATCGCCAAAGTCATTATCTTGAATACCGATCCGGGTTCGTATGTGTCCGCCAACGACTTATTACGCCATTGCCGCAGCAGCGCCGCATAAAATTCCTCTGCATATTCCTCATCGTCGGATATTACACCGAGCCTTTCCAGCTCCCTTTCACTTAAACTCAGAAAATCATTGGGGTCGTAATTCGGATAATTCGCCAGAGCAAGTATCGCGCCGGTCCTAACATTCATCACAATACATGATGCACCATTTTGCACATCGTAATCAATAATCGCTTGTGCCAAATGCTTCTCTACATGGTATTGAATACTCGAATCAATCGTAAGCGTGATACTATTACCATCCTGTGCAGTCAAAAAATCATCATACTCGTTAAAAAGCAGGTCTCTCCCAAGTGCATTTCTTAATCTGACTATCCTACCCTCCGTTCCTGTCAAATGAACGTTGTACCGTTGCTCTAACCCGTCGAGTCCTATGTTATCTGTTCCGACAAAGCCCAACACCTGACTAGCAAGATTGTTGTTAGGGTAATACCTTTTTGTCGCATGTTCCAGATGTATCCCTGTCAATCTGTGTTCTCTAATAAACCCGCGAACTTGTTGCGCCTCTTCATACTCCACTCCAAACTTCACAACTTGATACTGTGAAGTTGTCTGCGCCGCCATTTCGATAATTGATTCACGCCAGACGCCAAGTATATTTGACAATCCTGTTGCTATTAAGTCAATATCCTGTCCGTCCCGGATAATCTCAAATGGACTTATAAATACATTTTCTACTGCAGCACTCATAGCAAGTATTTTGCCGTTAGCGTCATAAATTGTGCCGCGCGATGCCGACAGCGTTGTTTGATTCAGTTGGAATTGCAATGCACGGCTTTCATAATAACTGCTATCGACTATTTGTAGTTTATACAGCCTCGCGGTAAGAACCGCAAACGAGGCAACGCCGCAAATAGCCAGTAAAATCAGCGTACGGGCTATGAATGACTTGCTTTTTTTCTTATTTTGTTCTTTTTTTACTGCTTCGCCCGACATAGCAACCCCTCTTTAGCGAAAGTATTCAAGCAACGATGAAATAAACGAGCCTAAACTGCTGAGCGTACCTTGCTCATCACTATTATCAATGATCTCCGCACTATCCATGGGCATACCGCGTATGACTGCAATCTGGTCAGCATCCGGCTTCGACATCCCGAGCGAGTCTCTTGCATACTGCTCAATTTTTTTCATGTCTATCGCGCTTTCAAATTCAATTTCAAGTCTGCGTTCTTGCTCCATCAATCCTTCAAGATGAGTATTTAATCTGACCATCTCTGCGGTAATCTCGTTATAATTAATTTGTGCCAAAACCACAAATATCATGAGGATTCCTGCAAAAACTGTTCCAAACCCCGCAAATAAAGATACCGATGGTGCTCTGCGCACCGCTGCTTCTCTTGCCCTCTGTCTCGTCCGGGGTTGTTCCCGAGTTACCGGAATATCTGCCGGCTTTACTTCGGGTTCTACGTATGGATACGGTGCCCGGGCAGGTGCGGCTGAACCATAATAAGCACTGCCTGTGTAATCCAAAACCCTCGCTGCTTCCGATGCCATAATCTCCCCCCTAGTGTCAATTAGCAACTACTAATTATTTTTACTTTCCAATTCTTTCCGCGATACGGAGTTTTGCGCTCCTTGCCCTCGAGTTATTTTCTATTTCTTCGTTGCCTGGAATTATCGGTTTCTTCGTTATCTGCCTCAGTGTAGGAGTTATTCCGCATACACACATCGGGAAGTCCTTTGGGCAAGTGCATCCTATGGCGTGGGCCGCAAATGATTTTTTTACAATTCTGTCTTCGAGTGAATGAAAACTGATTACACAGATCCGCCCACCTATTTTCAGCCTCTCAGGCACAGCGCCGAGCATTTCACGTAAAGAATCCAGTTCATCGTTTATTGCGATGCGGATAGCCAAAAAACACCTCTTTGCCGGATGTTGTTCCTCATGTCTCGCTGCCGCCGGTATCGCGGTTATGATAACTTCGCATAGCCCCTGCGTTGACTCGATTGGACTCGCAGCTCTTTTTCTCACAATTGCACGCGCTATCAATGTCGCATATCTTTCTTCGCCATATTCGTAGAAGATGCATCTCAATTTTTCTTCAGACCATGTGTTTATTGCCTCAAATGCCGTCAAATCTTCCAGTCTGTCCATCCGCATGTCAAGCGGAGCATCACTCATGTAGGAAAATCCGCGTCTATGATCGTCAAGTTGCGGAGAGGAGACACCGAGGTCAAAGATCATACCGTCTACAGCATCAATTCTTTTTTCATCCAATATTCTAGTTATATCTCTGAAATTTCCATGTACAAAGCTAATACAGCCTTTATATTCTATGAGCACTTCGCTTGATTCCTTTAGGGCATCTGCATCCCGGTCGATAGCGATGATGCGCCCACTTTGAAGCCTCTTCGCTATTTCAATGGTGTGCCCTCCCCGTCCGAGCGTTCCGTCAATATATATCCCGTCAGGCTTTATATCAAGCCCTTCTATGCTTTCCTTAAGCAATACCGGTGTATGCTTCATCAAAAGTCAAGCTCCATAAAGACTTGCCCGATATTCTCAAGCGTTGCTTCGGCTGCGTCGACGGCTGCCCATGTCTCAGAATCCCAAAGCTCCGCGCGTTCACCCGCTCCGACAACTGTAACGTTATTCTGAAGTCCGACATGATCCCGAAGCTTTTTGGGCAGTAATATGCGTCCTTGCCCATCGGGCTCACATTTATCTGCATGTGAAAACAGCGGACGCATTTTTATCTGCTGCGCTCTCGACATCCCTTTTATTTTTTCCATCATCCTCTCCCAACTCTCAGGAGAGTGTGCCCAGAGGCATTTTTCCATCGAGAGCGTCACATAAAAGACCTCCCCTAACTCTTCACGCAGTCGAGCAGGGATAAAGAGGCGTCCTTTGGCATCAATCGTGTGCTCGTATATGCCAGTCACTATCCTCCCCCACCTTTCTGCGTTTTATGGGAATATTCAACATTTCGCTCCACTATTCCCCACTTCGGTGTTCTGATTATACTTGCATAACGAAATGAATGTCAATAGGAAAAATGAAAAAAATGCAAAATAACCAAAGTTTTTTGCATTTCGCTGTCATTTGTCCGAAGCAGAATAAGTGTTGAAATTACTGAAAAAAAGCGAATATTGTTAATGCGTGTCTGTATATAGTGCAAGGTGAGTATTCATCATTCGATATATAGTATCTCAGCGCACGTTAAGTGATTTTTTCTTCAATATATATTCAAAAAATCAAGGCCGCGAAAGCGACCTTGAAAAATATTGCTTAATACTAATTCATGCTCCAACGCTTTCCGGCTCTTCTTCATCCGGTTCGTAAGGCGATGGAGATCTCCCCGCTGCTGAAGATGTAACTGCACGGGAAGCTTGCTTGAATTTCGCTCTTGATTGCCTTAGCTCGTTGAGAGCTGCGGCAAGCGCCTCCTCTGTGCGTTGCATCGCATCGTCAACATATTCGTTAGCCACTCTACGAAGCTCGATTGTGGTTGCTTCAGCCGACGTGAGCATATCATTGCTCCTCTCCCTTGCTATCCGTATGATTTCCTGCTCATCAATCAACTGTTTCGCTCTTTCCTCCGCAGTACGGCGTATAGCTTCCGCTTCGCGCTTTGCATTATTGATAAAGTCTACCCGCGCATCAATGAGTCTCTTTGCCTCCGCTATTTCCGGAGGAAACTGCGCTCTGATTTCATCTAGGAGATCGAGCGCCTTGTCGCGTTCTATGACACATTTCTCTGCACCAAGAGGAAGTCCCCACGCTTCTGTTATCATCGTGTGAAGCATTTCCAACAATTCAGGAATCCTGCTGCTCATATAGTTTTACCTCCACCCGTTGCTTTCAACTCTTCTGAGAACATCTTCTATTATTTCTTTCGGTACGAACGTCTCAAGATCCGCGCCGTATTTTGCCATTTCTTTCACTACTGACGAGCTGAGATATGTATATTTTTCACTTGAAGGCATTAATAACGTTTCAATACTAGGGTCAAGTTTCCTATTGACTAAGGCTATCTGAAACTCCCTTTCATAATCAGACACGGCGCGCATTCCTTTAATTATAACTTTTGCGCCTTTGTTCTTCATGAACTCCACGAGCAACTCCCCAGACGACTCAACCCTCACATTTGCAAATCTTACAACTGTTCTTCTGATGAGTTCTACCCGCTCCTCGTGGGTAAATAGAGGATTCTTACCGGAATTGACCATGACGCATACAATCAACTCATCAAACACAGCCGCTGAACGCCTGATGACATTCAGGTGTCCAAGCGTGATTGGATCAAAACTCCCCGGGTAAACAGCAATACTCATAACTCAATTCTCAATCCTCAATTCGCACAATACGCGTAATCTTCACGCCTCCATATATGTATTCTTTTTGAATATTATATGGGAGCAAAACAGGCGGCATCATGCTGCCGACTCTGGTTTCACTGATTATTATACCATTTGTATTCAATTTGTCAAATTCTATTACTTTAGCAAGTGTCCTGTCGGCAAGCGATGTGTCGTATGGCGGGTCAAGGAAAATCAGATCGAATGTCTCACAATATTCAAGGTAGCTAATCACATCACGCCTATAGATGGTCGAGATATTTGAAAAACCGCACAGTTCAATGTTTTCCTTTATCAGCTTCACCGCTGCCGGGCTTGAATCGACGAATACAGCACTCTTCGCGCCGCGTGATAACGCTTCGATGCCTAACTGACCTGATCCGGCGAACAAATCAAGAACCCGCCTTCCCTCAATGTCAAACTGAATGATATTGAAAATCGACTCTTTTATCATATCACTCGTCGGTCTTATATCAAAACCGGGAGGTTGTATCAGTTTCCGTCCCCTCTCTGTTCCGCTGATTACACGCATATTAATCCACCCTCAATTCTTTTATCTCTCCAAATTTCCTCCGTGAAAATGCTCATACACACCCTGCGCCGTGTTTTTCGGTACTACCTTTGATAATTCCTCAGCAGTCGCCGCCGCGATTGCCTTGATGCTTCCAAAACTCTTTAGCAAGTCATTTCTGCGCTTTTCGCCCACTCCCCTTATACTATCAAGCTTTGACTTATAACTGTTCTTCGAACGAAGGCTTCTGTGATACTCGACTGCAAACTTGTGTGTCTCCTCCTGTATTGTCCCCACGAGCGCAAATACTGCTGGATTTGTCGACAGTCCTATCTCCTCTCCGTTCGGTGAGATGAGTGCTCTCGTTCTATGCTTGCTATCCTTGACCATTCCGTAAACCGGCAAATTTATATCGGCTTTCGTCAGCACACCTCGCACCGCAGATGCATGCGCAGCTCCGCCATCAACCAGTATCAAATCCGGTAAATGGATAAACTTTTCATCTTTGTCTATATACCTCGCTATTCTCCTTGAAACAGCTTCTTCCATACTGTGATAATCATCCTGTCCGCGCACAATTTTTATCTTAAATCGTCTGTAGTCCTTCTTATAAGGTCTACCCTTTATAAAAACGGTCATCGACGCGACAATATCGGATGCGCCAGTGTTTGAAACATCATACGCCTCAACACGTTCAGGGGTTGATTCAAGTTTAAGCGCATTTTTAAGCCATTCCAGGGTTTTCAACGTTTTTTCCTCTTGCGTCGATGCGCGTTCCGCTTCCTCACGTGCATTAATATTCGCAGTCTCGACTAGTTTGGCTTTATCTCCGCGTTGCGGCGTCTGTACGTAAACACGATGGCCCGCCTGTTCGGCAAAGAGTTTTTCCAGCAGTTCCGAATCCGATGTCGCAACCGGAAGATATATAGTTTTCGGCAATGCGCCGCGTATTTCATAATACTGCCGGATAATACCGGAAACCGCATCAGGGTCGTCCTCGATTGGTGTTTCAAAAAGGTTGTAATCTTTTGATATCAGTTTACCGTCAATGAAGTGCAAAACAGTAAAGCAGCTTTTCGCCGGGCCTCGGTAGAAGCCAACAACGTCAGTGTCGGCCATTGACCCGGCAATCACGAGTTGTTTTTGTTCAAGCATTTGTACAGCGCGCAAACGGTCGCGTTTCACAGCGGCGATTTCAAACGAAAGACTATCGGCTGCATCAGTCATTTCCTTTGTAAGCTTTTCTATCAGTCCGGCTGTTTTTCCCATAAAAATGTCGATTGCTGCCTGAACTGATTCTCTGTGCTCCTCCACAAGCGCGGCATCCTGGCAATATGCGCGGCATGTTCCTATATGCGCGTTAAGGCATGGCCGCTCTTTCCCGATTATTCGCTTTATGTTTTTCCCGCAAGTAGGAAGCTTGAGCGCTTTGCTAACAGCGCTTATCGCTTCACGTGTTATATATCTTCCGCTGTACGGTCCAAGATACAGCGCATCGTCATTGTCTGGCTTTGAGACTATTTTAAGCGACGGATATTCGCTTTTCGTATCCACACGGATAAACGGATATCCTTTGTCGTCGCGCAGTTTGATATTGTACTTAGGCATGTGGTACTTTATCAGCGAATTTTCAAGCACAAGAGCTTCAAATTCCGAACTTGATATTATTACGTCAAAGTCCGCAACTTTCGACGTCATTATCTCGGTTTTCGCGTCATGCGCTCCGCTGAAATAGCTGCTGACGCGATTTCTAAGCCGCCCTGCCTTTCCAACGTATATGACACGACACTGCTTGTCCTTCATTACATATACGCCGGGCAGCATCGGAAGCCCGAGCGCTTTCTCGCGCAGCTGATCAATCAAAACAACTCACCCCAGTTTGTAGTTAACGATTATCGATTTTTTCTCATTATTGCATATTCATGTAAATAAATCAACAACACTCAAAAATCAAATATTTATTGATTTCGGGCTATTATTATGTTAGTAATAAATAGATGAGACAACAAATATTAAAGGATTGAAATTATGATTGATCTATCAGATACGATTAGAGCACTGATTGCTGACAATGAAAATTATGTAATTAACGCGAGACGTAAAGTGCATGCTTTGGCTGAAACAAGCGGAAATGAGTATAAAACTAGCGCCTTCATTGCGGATGAATTGACTAGTCTTGGATTCATCGTCAACAAAGTCACGAATACAGGTTTGATCGGTATACTTGATACCGGTAAATCCGGTAAGACTATTGCGTTGCGAGCAGATATTGATGCTCTGCCTATTGCGGAGCATCCGTTCAATCTCCTCGGGACACGCATCTGCGTATCCGAAAATCCCGGTGCCTGCCACGCTTGCGGGCATGATGCACATACGGCGATATTGCTTGGCGCTGCTCGTGTGTTGGCAAAAATCAGTGACTCTCTTTCAGGAAAGATTCTCTTTTGCTTTGAAGAGGGCGAAGAAAAAGGACTTGGCGTCAAAGGCATGGTAAAAGCGCTGAAAGAGCACTGTATTGATGCCATATGGGCATTACATGTGTTGTCAACGCTTGAGTCCGGGAAAATAAACGTTTCACCCGGTCCGCGTATGGCCGGCGGCAGAAGGATACTCATGACGGTCAATGGTAAAGGAGGGCATGGGTCGCGTCCCGATCTCTCGATCAATCCGGTATATGCGGCGGCGGCTATCTCTGTTAACTTATCCGGAATCCTGCAAAATCAATTAAGCCCTGATAACCCGGTCACCGTCGGCATAACGTCGATTCAAGGCGGGGATGCTGAGAATATTATCCCGGATCATGCTATTATTAAAGGTACCATGCGCTTTTTTGATTTTGATGCAGGCGAAAAGGCGGCTGAAATTGTGAAAACAGTTACCGCCGGCACAGCAGAAATGCTAGGATGTACGGTGGATTTTGATCCGGCTATGGAATGGCGCGGCTTACCGGTCATAAACGACCGTGAGGTTTCCGGGCGCGCTACCCTAGCAATTGCGTCGCTCGGTTTTGGCGATGAGCTTGCTGAGTGCCCGCCTTGGTACGCATCGGAGTCGTTTTCAGAGTATCTTGTAGAATTTCCCGGTGTGCTCGCGTTCTTGGGTATCAAAAATGATGAATTCGGTTCCGGTGCACCGCATCATAACGAAAGGTTCGACATCGATGAGTCAGCGCTTGCATTGGGCGTTGCCGCGACCGTCAGTTTTGCCGTTGCCGATGCGATTTTACTAGGATAGGAGAAATGACGATATGGAAAACATTAATTCCGCCGATAGAAACGCAAAAGATTTATTTGTGTTACTATCGCAGACAAGTTCGAGCATCGCAAAAAAGGATATACTCATTGAGCATAGCGAAAACGAGAGGCTGAGACTTTTGCTAAATTATCTGCTAAACCCTTTTCTCATAACAGGAATATCAGCAAAGAAAATCTCAAAGGACACGGATAAACCTACTACGAGGCAATTCGGATCATTTCCGGAACTGATGGATTACCTGCACTTAAATAATACCGGCTCCGATGAGGTCATCGCCAATATCAGACAGTTTTTGTCGGAACAAGAGCCGGAAATGCAAGAATTTTATACCTCTATCATAACTAAGAGCGCACGCATCGGCTGCGACACGAAAACAGTAAACAAAGCTTTTGGCAGAGAATTCATACCATTGTGGGAAGTGCAGCAGGCATATAACATCGAAAAATCGCCGCTTAAAGAAAACGAGTGGTTTTCCTTAACAGAAAAACTTAACGGAGTCCGCGGGACTTTCTATGATGGAAAAATCATAAGCCGCCAAGGCAAGGAATTCACAGGGCTTGAGCATATAGTCAAAGATATTGCACTGCTTTTCTCTGAGTATGAAATCCCGGTGCTAGATGGGGAACTTGTCAGAATCAACAACGAGGGTATATCGGACAACGAAAATTTCCGTATCGGCACAGGCATACTGAGTCAGGACGATGCTGATAAAAGCAGTATACGGTTCGTAGTGTTCGATATGCTGCCAAAAGACGAATTCTCAGCGGGAGAAAGCATTCAGTCCTATAAAGATCGCCTTGCTTCACTCCGAGAGCTAGGTGAAAAGGCTTCCGTTCTGGGACTAAAATATGTTGCTATGGTTGAAGTTATATATACTGGCACCGATGCGTCAATGATCGACCGGTTTCTCGACAAGATGGTCGCTGAAGATAAGGAAGGTCTGATGCTAAACCGAGACAGCAAATACTACCGAAAAAGACACAATGGCATTTTGAAAGTTAAGAGATTTCACACTGTTGACCTTCAAATCATCTCGGTCGAGGAAGGATCGGGCAGACTTGCGGGAAAGCTCGGCGCTTTTGTCGTAGACTATAAGGGCAACAGCGTAAATGTCGGATCCGGCATGTCCGACGAGCAGCGCGATGAATTTTGGCGCAGCCGCGGCGATCTTCCCGGACGTATTATCGAGGTGAAGTATAAAGAAGAAAGCAGCGATAAAAAAACCGGTTTACTGAGCCTGCAATTCCCGATTTTCGTAACGCTGCGCGAGGAAGGCAAAGAAGAAAGCTATTATTGATACGGTGTGATTTTAGGAACTCATTTGTCCTTAAATGTTTTTGCAAACGCCTCGTCTATGTCTTCCATTAAATCCTCCACATTTTCTATACCAACTGAGAACCGCACGTCACCTTGCTCAACACCCGCCAACTTCAGCCCTTCAGCATCCAACTGACTGTGAGTGGTGGATGCAGGATGTATAGCCAATGATTTAGAGTCTGCGACATTAGCAAGCTGTGAGAATATCTTAAGATTGTCAATGAACTCACGGGCTTTTCCCCCGCCTCCTTTTACACCGAAAGTGAATATGGATCCTGCGCCGTTTGGGAAATATTTCTGCGCCAAATCATAATACTTGTTGTCGGGCAGGGAAGGATAGTTGACGTAATCTACATTTCCGTTCTTATTAAGATAGTCCACGATTCTCTTGGTGTTCTCCACATGCTGCCGTACCCGTAATGCAAGGGTTTCCAACCCTTGCAGAAACAGAAACGCATTGAAAGGACTTAAGCATGCTCCAGTGTCCCTGAGCAGCGTGACTCGAGCGCGGGTGATGTATGCTGCTGCGCCGACATCCTTAGCAAACACGAGGCCGTGGTAGCTTTTTTCTGGAGTGATGTATGCCGGGAATTTGCCGTTGCCCCAGTCAAAATTCCCACCATCAACTATTACTCCACCGACAGAATTGCCATGACCACCAATGAACTTAGTCGCAGAATGGATCACTATATTTGCGCCATATTCGATGGGGCGGATGAGATAGGGTGTTCCGAAAGTATTGTCGATCAACAACGGTATTCCATGCTTGCGGGCAATAGCAGCCACCGCTTCAATGTCAATGATATTGGTACTAGGATTGCCGATAGTTTCAATGAAAAGAGCCTTAGTTTTTTCATTGATGGCTTTTTCAAAATTGTTCACATCGTCACTGTCAACCAGTGTAGTCGAAATACCATAGCGCGGCATTGTAGACATAAACAGATTGTATGTACCGCCATACAAGGTGGAAGCTGATACGATGTTGTCCCCAGCGTCAGCAAGGTTCATGATTGCATAGGTAATAGCCGCCGAACCGCTTGCTAGGGCAAGGGCCGCGATACCGCCCTCAAGCGCCGCCATACGTTTCTCGAACACATCGGTGGTGGGATTCATTATGCGGGTATAGATATTCCCCGCTTCTCTCAGCGCGAACAAATCCTCCGCGTGCTGCGCGTTGTTAAACACATATGATGTGGTCTGGTAAATGGGCACAGCCCTGGAATTGGTTGTGGGATCAGGGACATGTCCCGCGTGAAGCTGCAGGGTTTCGAAACGATGCTTTTTTTCTGACATGATAATCTTTCCTCTCAATAATTTTCTTCTGCTGTTGCTATTGAAAACATAGTAAACATATGTTAATATGACACAAGAGTCGAAAGTGGGTGAGATTGTTTGAAAATATCGACAAAAGGCAGATATGCGCTACGGATGTTGTTGGATTTGGCGGAGCACAAAGACGACGGTTTCATACCCCTCAAGGAAGTTGCCGAAAGGCAAAATATTTCAAAGCAATATTTGGAACAAATAGTTTCCTTACTGAACACTTCAAACATCCTGCGCGCAAACCGGGGCAAACAAGGCGGCTATATGCTAGCCAAGGATCCCCTTCATTGCTCGGTCGGGCAAATTTTGCGTATTACCGAAGGCAACCTTGCGCCTATAGCTTGCCTTGAAGATGAAGTAAACCAGTGCGACCGGGTTACGTTCTGCAAAACGCTTCCTATGTGGACGGGACTTGACAGAGTCATCAATGAGTATCTTGACGGCATCAGCTTACAAGATATGTTGGATCAAAATCAAAATATTAATGCTGATCATTATATTATCTAAGCGAGGGAGATTTATATGAAAATCGTTGAGACAAAAAAAGCGCCGGCAGCAATAGGCCCGTACTCGCAAGCCATCTCTATAAACGGCTTGGTGTACACATCGGGACAGATCCCTCTCTCGCCGGAAACGGGCGAGCTTGTGTATGGAGGAATCAAAGAACAAACAGAGCAGGTAATAAAAAATATTATGGCGGTTCTGGAGGCTGCAGGAAGCGACATTGCTCATGTTATTAAAACGACCTGTTTTATAACTGATATGGCTGACTTTGCTGCGTTTAACGAGGTGTACTCGGAGCATTTTACCGAAAAACCTGCTCGTTCCTGCGTGGCTGTGCTCGCTTTGCCGAAAGGTTCATTAGTTGAGATTGAGGCTGTCGCTGAAATAATATAGTTCCGTTCATATCCCCTAATCTTATAATACATATTAACATTATATGTATTAAATTCTCGTTTGTCAAGCCTATTAATGAAAAAGGGAACTGCTTAGGAGGTACCCGTGAGAGTGGCTTTTTGAAGCGATTCTCTATGGCAGGAGACGGTAGCCACTGCCCATATAACCCATTATTGGCTAGGAAAGCTTCAGAAAGCCACTCTCACGGGTACCTCCTGAGCAGTTACGAAAAAGGAGAGAATGCTTATGCCAAGCGATAAAAAAGCTCGCCGCGAATTAGCCATAAAAAAAGCAAAACGTAAACGAAATATCATTATCGCCATATGTGCCGTTTTGATCCTCGCATTGATCACCTTCATCATTTTAACTATTGTGGAAAACGCAGGGACGCAGACATACTCCGACGGATATGCGACCGTCGAGCTGCGGCCAAACGGGAGATTCTCAGCCATGCTTTATCACAATGAAAGATACCAAGGGACATATACGACCTCGGAGTCAGGCGGTGCTACGCTCGTACACTTCTCGCCGGACAACAGCGACTCGGCTATCGGCATCATCACCGACGGGGTCTTTATCATCCCAGAGGCGTGGGACGACGGGCACGGACACGGTTCAGCACTACCAAAAAGATAGAATCTGTCGCAGAATCCCAATAGCCTCGCGGTATCCTTCAAAGCCTTTTCCAGCAATGGTCGCCATGCAAGCTTCGGAGGTATAGGATATACTCCTATACTCTTCACGCTTTTCTATATCAGATATATGCACCTCTATCGCAGGGATACCTACGGCTTTTAGCGCATCAGGAATGGCAATGCTTGTGTGAGTGTACGCAGCGGGGTTTATAACAATGCCTTCAAATTCACCGTAAGCCTGTTGTATCTCGTCCACAATGGAACCCTCAGAGTTTGATTGAAAACAATATGCCTCAAATCCAGATTCAGCAGCAGCATTGCTTATGAACTCAAGCAGTTCAGCGTAGCTTTGCGTTCCGTAGATTTCCGGCTCCCGCAAACCAAGCAGATTAATATTAGGTCCATTGATTATAAGAATTTTTTCCATGCTGACACCTCTTACATACATTGCCGTACGGATTGGGAAACTGAGAAAACACCATCCGCTAATAAATATTCTCAACCCTTCATTGTCAATCGTTCATATATTTCCGCCGCTGTCCGGTCGAGTCCCTTTACCTCAACGACATGTTCGCCCCATTGCTTATAAATCGCCAAACGTTCTGCTGCCAGCGCTGCGATTCCGTTTTTCTGTGACAACGGTCTGCCGCTTGTTGATAGCTCGTCTATGTCTCTGTCCAAAAACACAATAGTTCCGTTTTGCCTGATTATCCGCAGATTCTCGGGCCGCTTTACCACGCCCCCGCCTGTTGCGATTATAAGACCGCTGCGTTTGCACAGTTCTCGCAACGCTTCGGTTTCCATATTCCGGAACGAATCCTCTCCGTCTTCGTCGAAGATGGCGGGGATTGTTTTGCCTGTGCGCTTCGTAACATAGTCGTCTGAATCGAAAAAATCCCTATCCATCAACTTTGCAAGCTCAATGCCTATGCTTGTTTTACCGCAGCCCGGCATTCCGATTAGCACAATGTTACGGGTCATGCGGGCAATTTTTGATGTTATCGCTTCAATTTTCTCATCCGGAATAGATCTTCCTGTGAAAAGTTCAGCAGCCCTCTTTGCCTGCGCCGATAGCATTACAAGGCCGCCAACGCACATAATGCCTCGCTCCTCCGCTTGCAGCATAAGCTCCGTTCTCGCAGGGTTATAGACAATATCAATGACCGCACTGCATCTGTGAAAAATCCCCAAATCATTGAGCGGCGAAACGCCATTTCCAGGATACATACCTACAGGGGTGGTGTTGACGATTAATGCCGCATCGCTGTGTTTCCCTATATTCTTATAGTTGTCAGAACCAATCCGAGAAACAACGACGACCTCGCCGGCGGATCTGCCGCGCAAAACGGCCTGAACTGTAAGTGACGAACCCCCGCTGCCCAAGACTAGGGTTTTTCCCGCTGCGGGGTCTGCACCGGCCTTTTTCAGCAAATAATCAAACCCGAAATAATCCGAGTTGTCGCCATAAAGCGAACCGTCCGGCAAGCGCGTCAATACATTCACGCTACCGATCGCCCGCGCAGTGTCGGACAAATCCGAGCAAAAAGGGATAACAGCTTTTTTATACGGGATTGTAATTGTCAGCCCGTCAAAAGTCCCGTACCTGAGGAACGCATCTAGCTCCTCATGCGACTTTTCATACAAAACATATTCATAGTCCCCAAGCTCCGCATGTATCTGCGGGGAAAAACTATGTGTCAAATGCTCCCCAAGCAATCCAAAATGTAGTCCCATATATTTAGCACCTTCCCTCTTCCCTACTCCCTGTCCCCAGAATACTCGCAGACGTAGCCCGCACTATACAACTTCCGAGTAACTGCCGAGGTAGTAAAACTCCTCGCATAAGCTGCTCAATTCAGCTAAAGAAAGGCTCAGCGCAGGTGAGTAAACGGATGTTTCCAAATCGAAATAGAACATGAACTCAAAATCTCTGTCTGGAATCGGGCGGCTTTCAAGCTTAATGAGATTTATGCCGTGGATATAGAAACGCGACAGGACTTGATACAATGACCCCGGCCTGTGCGGGACGGTCAGCATAAGGCTAGTCTTATCCGCACCCGGATATATTTCCAAATCCTTTGACACGCAGATGAAGCGAGTGTAGTTGTTGTCCTGGTCCTGCACGGAATCCGCAAGGCGGAACAGCCCATACAGCGCTGCACAATGGCGCGAGGACAGCGCGGCAACGTCATTGCGCGAGGATTCCGCGACCATCTTCGCAGCCACGGCGGTGTTTTCACAAGGAGTCACCTTGCAGCCAATGTTTTTTAAAAAGCCTGCGCACTGAGCAATGGCCTGCTCGTGCGAATATACTTCCTTGATGGCTGAGAATTCAATATCGCTCTTTGCAAGCAGGCAGTGATCAACTTTCACGCGGGCGCTTCGCACAATGCTAAACGGATACCGCATCATCAAATCATACACCTGATTAATAGAACCCGCCGTACTGTTTTCCAGCGGCAGCACGCCATATGCGCACAGCCCGCTGTCAACTGCGGCGAAAACGCTCTCAAATGTGTTGCAATAAAGGATGCTAGGTAAAGAAAACAGTTTTTCAACGGCGAGCTGTGAATATGCACCCTCCACCCCTTGGCAAGCAACAACCGTCCTGTCGGGAAACAGCCAATCTGTATCGCGCATAGCGTCCTTTATACGTCCCGCCAGCGTCGACTCGGGGTTTATGATGCGCCCCTGCTCGGAGCGGCTGAGTTCAAAGAGCAGCGAATAAAGCGCGGTAACATGCGCCCTGCGCCCCTCACCCACTTTTTCCGTGATATCATACAGCTTTTCGCGCTCACGCGCAGGGTCGTGTATCGGCAAATTATTCTGCTGCTTATACCGCGCAACATCACCTGATATATCCATCCGCCGCTGGAATAATCGAACCAACTCATCGTCTATCTCATCTATCTGACGGCGTATTTCCTGTAAATCCATATTAAACTCTCCCTAACTTATTATTGCATCGTAAATCGCTATTGCCGCCGCTGCCTCGACGCACGGCACGGCGCGCGGGACGATGCATGGATCGTGGCGGCCTGAAACGCTGAGCACGACATCCTCCTTTTGGGAAAGACTGACGCTTTTCTGTTCACGACCGATAGACGGCGTAGGCTTAAACGCTGCACGGAACAGTACGGGCATCCCGGATGTTATCCCCCCCAGTATTCCGCCGTGGTTGTTTGTGAGCGTACGCACAACATCACCATGCATATAGAAACTGTCATTATTTTCCGAACCGCGCAGGCCGGCTGCAGAAAAACCATTGCCGAACTCCACGCCCTTCACCGCCGGAATGCTGAAAACAACAGCCGCCAAGCGGTTTTCCATGCCTTCAAACATAGGGTCGCCAATGCCCGCCGGTATGCCCACAGCGGCGCATTCAACGATTCCCCCCAAGGAATCTCCCTCGCTCCGCGCGCTTTCAATTGCTTCGAGCATCCGCTCCCCCGCATCTGCATCAAGCACGGGGAAATCAGCAACGCTCAAGGCCTTCATATCTTCTACCCCGACACCAGCAGGGTCAAACAACCTGTCGGCAATGCCGCCAATCTGCGCGATATGCGCACCAACGTATATTCCTTCCCTTCTTAACAATTGCAGGCAAATCCCACCCGCAATACACAAAGGCGCAGTCAGCCGCCCGGAAAAAGCGCCTCCCCCTCGCACGTCCCGCGCTTCACCGTACTTGACATATGCAGTATAGTCAGCATGCGATGGGCGCGGGATATCCCGCAGTTGCTCGTAATCCATTGAGCGTGCATCGGTGTTGCGGATGAAAGCAGTAATCGGTGCGCCGCAGGTGACGCCATCCAATAACCCTGATACGAACTCCGGCACATCTGGCTCATTTCGCGCAGTCGTGTGCGCACCCTGACCCGGCCTGCGCCGCCGCAAAAAAGCACCAAGTTCATCAAAGTCAATATGAAAACCAGCAGGCAGCCCATCTATACAAACACCGATAGCCGGCGCATGAGATTGCCCAAAAACCGATATCTTGATTCTATTCCCATACACAAAAGACATCTTCCAACCACGCTCCCAAAATGCAACTTGTAACTTGTTACTTGTTACCTGTTACCTGCCATTCCCCTCCCATTGCTGCTGTAAAATCGTCAAAGAAACCTGGGTACGATTTGTTTACTGACTCTGCGCCGTCTATCTCAACATAGCCGGAGCAAACCGCAGACAGTATTGCTGCAGCCATGGCTATGCGATGGTCTCCAAAAGATTGCGTCCAACCGCCCGACAATGACTTTTTCCCGTATATTATCAAACCATCATCCGCCTCGGAGATATCGGCGCCTAAATCCGAAAGAGACTGCGCGACGGCAGCGAGTCTGTCACTTTCCTTAGTACGCAGCCTCCCTGCGTTGCGGATAACGGTCTGACCCTCCGCCGCGCAGGCTACGACAGCCATGATTGGTGCCAGATCCGGCGTATTCGCCGCGTCAATATCAATACCGCTCAGCAGGCCGGGCATAACCGTGACCGAACCGTTTTCATATGTAACTCCCGCGCCAAAGCGCGCAAGCAATTCAATCACTGTGCGGTCACCCTGCTTAGAATCTAAATCAAGCCCGGTGCAGGTAACGCCGTTTTCTCCGATTGCCCCAAGCGAAAGCCAAAACGCCGCATTTGACCAATCCCCTCCGGCGCTAACGCGTCCCGGCGAAGTAAATGTTTGCCCCCCCGTCACTCGGTAAGCCAAGCCTGCCCCGCCTATTCCTCTCTCCTGTCCACTCTCCACTTCAAATACGCTCACGCCGAACCGCCGCAAAGACTCAAGCGTAATGTCAACATAGGGGCGCGACTCCAAAACTCCTGACACGCAAATAATGCTGTCTCCTTTGAGCAGCGGCAGAGCAAATAACAATCCGCTGACAAATTGCGATGAAACATCACCCGGCATAGTGTATGACCCGCTTTGCAGCAGTCCTTTGCACCGAAGCGGGTTGTGCCCCACCTCGGATAGGGTGCATCCGTTGGCAGCCATTTCTCCGTAAAGCGCGGCAAGCGGACGCTCGGGCAGCCGCCCGCCCATTTGGAAAGATGCGCTCATACCCAACGCACCACAAACAGGCAGCAAAAAACGAAGCGTCGATCCGCTCTCCCCGCAATCCAGCTTTCGCTCCCGCTCTTTGTTGCTCCCCCGGACTATGGGCGAAACTATAAAGCCTGTCCGGTCACTCTTCACCACGGCCCCCAACGCCTCAAGGCAACGAGCAGTTGCTTCGATATCTTCTGAGCTCTTAGGGCATTCTACAAATGTTGCCCTGTCCGCCAGTGCTGCGCAGATGAGCAATCGATGCGCCTCGGACTTAGAGGAAATTGCCCGAATAGAACCACCGCAGGGCGGCTTTATTATCCTGACAGTCATATTGCCCCAGCCCCCCTGCAATTTTCGTTCTTCACTTTCCGCTCTCCACTTTCCTCTTCAGCTAACCCCATGCGAATCACGGCTTCCATTTCGCTTACCGGAACCTCTTTTAAAACACAATATCCTATTTCCGTGGGAAAGACCATAGCAATATGTTGCCCCTCCCTCTTTTTGTCTGAAAGGCACGCCTGCGCGAGCTCATCCGCTTTAAAATGAATGCTCACAGGCAATCCGTAAAGACGCAGCATCCGTAAAATATCGCGCAGGCACTCTTCTCGGCAGATACCCATCCGGAATGCCGCGCGGGCTTCTACCGCCATGCCGATTGCGACTGCATGACCATGCGATATTTGATAACCGCTCAGTAGTTCTATTGCGTGTCCGACGGTATGTCCGAAGTTGAGCAGTTTACGTACCCCCTTTTCGAACTCATCCTCTAACACGACATCACGTTTAATCGATACGCAGCGGGAGACGACATCAACAAGTTGCTTATCTATTAATACCTCAAGGGAATGAAAGAACTCACGGTCGAGTATTATGCCATGTTTGATCACCTCGGCGCAACCATCCCTGAAAACCTCCGGCGGCAGCGTCGAAAGCAGCGAAACATCGCACAGCACCGCATCCGGCTGATAAAATGCGCCAGCAAGGTTTTTCCCTGCGGCTAAGTTTATCGCGGTTTTTCCGCCTACGGACGAGTCAACCATAGAAAGCAGGGTTGTGGGAATTTGAACAAAACGGACCCCCCTCATATAGCATGCAGCTGTAAACCCGGCTAAATCGCCCACTACCCCGCCGCCCAGCGCGACAACCACATCCTCCCGTGTAAACTTACTATCCGCAAGGAAATTGAGGAGTGAAATGAGGTTTTTGTCGTTTTTTGAATTTTCGCCATGCGGTATCACATATTTAGCGACGCGGTATCCGTTTTTCAAAAGAGCATCTCTCAGCCTGCTTTCATACAGTTCCGCAACGTTGTCATCCGTAACGATCGCGGCATTCAATCCTCCGGCGGCTTTCCGCACGGCGCTGCCGCAATCGTCAAGCAGGCCTTCCCCGATAGTTACATCATATGCTTTGGACGCGCGTACCGTGATTGTTTTCACTGCTGATCGAGCTCCTTTTTGATTTGGCTGCCTTCTTCCAGTAATGTTCTAAGGCCGGCCTGATCGTTTGATGCGATCGCATCCCGGTAGCTGCCCAACGCAGCGAGAAGCGTGTCAAGCTCATTTAGAAGATAATCGCTGTTTTCTATGAAAAGCTCCGACCACATCCTTGCATCAAGCCGCGCAACACGCGTCAGATCTTTGTAACTCCCTGCAGAAAACCCCTTATGCCCCTGCGCTGACGGGCTTTTTATAAAAGCGTTGGAGACCACGTGAGCCATCTGAGAGCTAAACGCAATCATCTCATCATGCTTATCTGCCGTAGTTACGGTCAAATGCCCGAATCCAGCGGGCTTGAGCAGTTCTCCGATATGCCCGAAGAGGGCCGGATCGTCGTAAACCGGCGGCACAAGTATCATAGAAGCGCCTCGAAATAGATCGGGGTTGCTGTTCTTAAAACCCGCCCTATGGCTCCCTGCCATAGGATGCCCGCCGACAAACGTGAACCCATAGCGTTCTGCCAGCGGGAAGCAGCGATCACACACAAAGCGCTTCACTCCGCAGCAGTCGAAAACAATAGTGCTTTTTGATATCTGCGGCGCGGCGGTTTCAAGATATCTGACGGCATCGCCGGGGTTTATGGCAATCAGTATCGCATCGCACTGACCCATGCTCTGCTCATCCAAAACACCGAAAATCGCGCCGGAAAGCTGGGCGAAGCTCAGTATTGCTCCATCAGTGTCGAACCCATAGACAGTATGCCCTTCGTTGCTGTATGCTTTTGCAAAAGATCCTCCGATCAGCCCGATTCCAACTATCCCAACATTCATGATACAAGCACCTCGCGGACTTTGCGCACCTTCCCGGCCACTTGTGCAAACTGTTCCGGCGTCAGCGACTGTGCGCCATCACAAAGCGCGTTAATTGGGTCATTGTGAACCTCGATCATAAGTCCGTGAGCCCCGGCTGCCGCAGCAGCGACCGCCATTGAAGGCACAAGGCGCGCAATCCCGCATGCATGGCTAGGGTCAACAACGACAGGCAAGTGCGACAACTCGCACAGCATAGGCACTGCTGAGAGATCAAGCGTGTTGCGGGTATATGTCTCAAACGACCGAATACCCCGCTCGCACAGTATGACATTTGAATTGCCTCCCGCCATAATATACTCTGCGCTCATGAGCAGCTCCTGCATTGTATTGGCAAGCCCTCGCTTGATCATCACCGGCTTTTGGAGCATGCCTAGCTCTTTGAGCAGCTCGAAGTTTTGCATGTTGCGCGCGCCGACTTGGATGATATCCACTTGTTCAAACATGTCTATGTGATTAGCGTTCATTATCTCCGTAATTATGGGCATACCCGTCTGTTTTTTTGCTTCCAGCAACAGCTCGACTCCGTCAGCTTTGAGCCCCTGAAAGTCGTACGGCGAAGTTCGCGGCTTGAATGCGCCGCCGCGAAGGATTGCTGCGCCTGACGCGTGTACGCTCCGCGCGATAGAGAGTATCTGCTCTTCCGACTCGACCGAGCACGGCCCGGCGATAAGCTGAAAATGCTCCCCGCCAATTTTCACTCCCTGTATATCCACAACGCTGTCGTCGGGGTGGAATTTGCGGTTCGCCTTTTTATACGGTTCACTTATGCGTTTTACAGACTCGACCATCTCCAGTCCTTCAAGCAACTCCGTGTCGATCTGACTTGTGTCTCCGATCAGCCCGAGTATTGTGTGGTCTGCGCCCTTGGATAGGAAAACGCCCAGTCCCCTGCTTTCCAGCCATGTGGAAAGGTTTGCTATTTGCTCTTCGGTCACGCCTTGTTTCAATACTGCTACCACGTCCGTCCCTCCCATGTATAAAATTGCCCTGAGCAAGTGAGGACTTGCTCAGGGCTAAGAAGTATTTCCCACTGTTTGGCGATGTCACGATAACATAAATCATCCTGACTGTCAAGGATTATTAATAATCTGTCGGTCAACTGTCGTTGTTGGGGAAGAACTGTATGAATGATTCGTTCGCTCTGAGCTGTTCAATCTGCTCGAGCAGCCTGAACAATCTATCAAGCGACAGTATTTCTCCCACCGGTGCGGTAATCGGGCTTTGCGATACAGTAGTTATGCAGCTTAGTTCGACACTGACCGCATCGAACGACCAACTGCCAAATTCCGGCAGAACGAAAGACATCGCTGTTACCTGTTTCTTGTTTGCACCGCTTCCCGTGCCGGAAACCTCAACCAGCAACTCGAAATCCGGAACGTCCCTGCCAACCTCGACATCCGTAATTGCGCTTTCATACGCGCCCGCTATTCCCGGAAAATCTGCGCCGGCTATTTTTCTAAGTACCCCGTCCGTCCGATCACTTTCCGCATCCAGCTCATCGATTATAACTGTAAATAATTCGCCAAGCAAATCCTTGATTTCGCTTTCATTTAAGACGGCAAAATTAAACATTTCACTCAGCAGCTGCATCGCAGACTCCGCGCCCAGCGCCAGTGTATAGACTTCTTTTTCTCTTGTGAGGATGTCGTTGGGTAAAACTTCCGGCGTATAATCACGAACTATACCGCTTAAAACATCAGCCGCAGAGCGCATAACTGCTTCGAGACGATCAAAGTCAACCGCCTCATGTTCGGGCATCATTTCCCCAAATCTCTCAGCGAGATTATCCTTGCCTGCCCTGATGAAATCATAATCAAATACTGCCGGCAACCAGCTGTAATGTGCCAGTTGCTCAAACTCGCTCAAATACCACAGGAAATCCGTGCTTACGAACAACTCGTTGTTGACGGACATAAGCGTAATAAGCGGCTCTGCAACCCCATCTGCCCCGAGCCAGCTCACAGAAAGCACCGCATTGCCTTCGTATATTTCCGTCACAATGGAGAAAGCTATTTCAATGCCATAAAGCCTTGATTTGTCGTTTGTCTCCGCCGCCAAAGACAACTCATTAGCGAACTTCGAGAACGCCGCCGGTTCAGCATCGTCCGCTAACCGAATTGTCATTGACAACTCGGAGCGTATATTGTCCTCACCGCGCATATACGCCGCAGCATCGACAAACCCTGAAACAAGATCGGCGTACGCACCACAAGCCGCAACTGTGAAGATAAGGACAAATGACAGCAATAGCGCTGCTGAACACTGTAAGATTTTTTTCATTTTCATTCCTCCTGAACCCTTTTTACATAGTCTAACCTATTATGAACTGCTTTGTCAACAGCTTCACAATAAGTTTACACACCTCTTAACCTACATAAACCTCGCGGACATTGATACGATCAAAACTGCCAGCGACACGCCCGTCACAGCAATATGAATCTGCGGTAAATCAAACTTTTCCAACTTACCCACTTTTTTGCGCTTGAGAACGAGCAAGAACGGAAACAAAAGCGGGTACATATACCTCGGCTGCATACCTTGCACCCAACCATGCATCGGCCTCGAAAAACTCACATACAGGCTCGCAATAATTACCACATACACAGCTGTGACAACCGCGAGCACCCCCGCTTTTTTCCAAACACGAACATCCACCTCCGGCTTATCCGATACAGCGGCAAACAGCACACTTGCCCACAACAGCGCGATAGTCCAACTTGGCAGCCATACTTCGCGCCATACGATAACCGAACCAAAGATGGCCTGTATGTTTATCCATAGGTTATCGTATGTATAATTAAATACAATTCTCGCAAAACTGAATGGTTGGCGCAGCATATACATAATTTGTTCGCGCGGATTAGCGTTTGCGTTCGTTCGGAGCGGTAAATTAGCTGCCAGAATAACCATCCAAAGCATATTTGCAACTAGCGCAGCAAAAACCGTTCCTCCGCAAACAAGCAAAAACCGTTTCCTTCCACCGAGCCTCTCGGGCGGAATCAAAAAGCACAGCGCTGCAAGCGGCGCATAAGATATCTTACATAATCCCACAAATACCGCCAGACCGAACAAGAAAATAGTATCTCTGCGGGTTATGCCGCTTTCACCATATGCCATTTTTAGAATATGGCAGACAAGCAACGCACACGCTCCCACTGTAACGACATCTGCTGTAATCACCACCGCCTTTGAGAACACTAAAGGAGTTAGTAGCAAAACAAATAAAACATTTCGATAAAACGGAACGATTTTCAAAGCGAACATACCTATAATAGCCCACGCCAAAAGCGAACATATTCTTGCAATGTAATGCAACGTAAGCGGCGGTAATGAGAATATACGCCCAATCAATATGCCAAACGACTGCGGTATATAAGGCAACGGAGAATACAGCGCTATAAACGGCGTCCATTCTTTCTCCTGCGGTGCAAGCGGTATATGCGGGATGTCGTCCATAAGCTTCATATTGAAATCCGGGACATTGAGCATGTTTTCCCTTACAGCACCCACCGTCTCAGAAAGACTTGACGGTAACATACTGCCGGTCTCCAGTTCGTGCGCCTCTAAGACAAGCCGAAACTCCGACACATGATACGCGAAATAGAAGTGGGGCACCTCATCGGATGCGAGAAATGGGGGGTAAATAAAAACTAGCGGCAACCCGAAAATTAGACAAAACGCGCAGAACCAAACACTCATGCGCGGTGTCTTAAACATACGTACCGCTCCGTCACGAATACTCATCACTCACCTCTAATGTCTGAATTTGTGCCGTATGATCCGGCTCATTTTCTACGAGACCTTTTGATTCTTGCTTGGATTTTTCCAACGCGATGATTTGAGTTAATTGCTGTATTTGATATTGCAGCTTTGACATTTTAACCGACAGGTTAAAAACTTTGATAAGTAACAAAAAAACGATACATAGAAAAACAAAATTAGCAGCGCTTTCAACTCCAATCAAGTTTGATACATATGTTACTATGCTTGGGAAAATGCTGATTACAACCAAGCAAAGCATAAATAATATCCAAAACACCGCATTGTCAATCTGCATCTGCGCGTTTCGTATTCTTATGAGTACAAAAAATAACGCTCCTGTGGAAATCAGCAATAATAGCAACCTGAATAATATATTCATTCCCTTGTCTCCTTCATACGAAACCATTGAACAATTACTATTGATACAAACATGCGGATCATATAATTTGCTGCGTTCAATGCGCTTAGATAACTTTTGCCTGCTTTGCGTTCCTGCATAGTTACCGGCGATTCAAGCACTGTCACCCCTTGATTAATAAGATATACCAAAGTGTCCGGTTCCGGCCCGTGGTTCATTTGTGTTGCAAACCTTTCTATCATTTGCCGGTTGAATAGGCGCATACCCGATGTCGGGTCTGTAAGTTTCTTGCCTGCAGCAATTCTTACGGCAACTCTCAAAAAGCTAACGCCCAACCCCCGCAAGCTTCGTGATGATTTAAACATATACCTCGATCCAATAACTATATCGGCGGATGACTCTTGCATCAGTCCGACCATACCCGATATGTATTCCGGCAGATGCTGACCGTCTCCGTCAAACTGTAAGGCCATATCGTACCCGTTGTCGTAGGCATAGCGCATGCCTGTCTGCACAGCATTTGCCAACCCTAAATTGAAAGGTATATCAATCACCGGGTAATTGTTGTCAATACATACTTTGTGGGTATTGTCTCGTGAACCGTCGTTTACAACGATGAAATCAATGGTTACAGCTTTTGCTTTTAAGTTTTCCACGGTATTTTTTATACTTTGTTCCTCATTATAACATGGGATTATAGCCAGTACCCTCACTGTAATTTCACCGCTTCTTCCTTGGAGTCCACACCAAACATGCCGCGCCGGATAATCGTTGCGGCATGTTTGGCACTGTGCTCCTGTGCTGCACTCCCGCTTTTGGTTGAAACATCTTTCAGAATATCGGCAGCATCCTGCATCATGAATAATAAAACACCGTTTCTGAAAGAGGACTTCTCGAGCTGTGGAAGTTATTTATCTTATTGCTATTATCCGCATATCCTATCGGAATTCCAATCGCAATATGTAGATTGTCAGGGATTTTAAGCTCACTCCGTAAAACATCCGGGTATAGGACTGATGTTATTGCCGGGATGGTTGAAAGCCCACGCTCCTGCGCAAGCAGCACAATGCTTTGCGCGTAGGCACCAAGGTCGTACAGTGACCACTGCGAGTACATCTTATCCATGCACAAAAATATCACTGTTGGCGCATTAAACATCCTTTGGTTGAGCTCACCGAATTGATTAGCGGCATCTCCGCAGTCACGTTCCATATCAGGCCGCAGTCCCAGAGTCCTGTCCTTCGCGGCTTGCGGCCACTCCACAGGGCGAGGTATATCTGTCGCAGTCTTTACAGCGTTTTTGTAGTTTTCGATGTAAGCGCTTCTGATACGCGCCAGAGTTTCACCGGATGCAACAAACACATCCCATGGCTGCGTGTTTGCCCAAGACGGCGTCCGCGAAGCTTTTTCAAGTATCTCCATGATCAACGTTTTGTCAACTGCATCGGACTTATATGCCCTAATCGAGCTTCTTGCCGCCATTGCCTCAGTAACAGTCATATTATCCACTCCTTGCTTTAATCTTTTTTAGCCTTGCTGCTATCAGCTACCCAATCTATATCCTGCCGTGCCTTTGCGAAGCCAACCTGATCACCCTTTTTAAACAACACAACCGCATCGCCGGTCGGTGGCCCTTCGCCTCTCTTTTTGCGCTCAGCGGCAATTTCTGCCATATACGCATCGTACGCTTTTTCCTTTACCATCCCTTCGGGCGTTACATAGTTGCGTTTACGCTCTTGCTCGCGAGTAATTATCTCGTAAGCGTTCGGATAAGGCACGCAATAGACGACGCCGTCCTCGATACCCTTTTTGAAGCGTTCCGCCAACTCAACCGGGTCGATGCCCATAGAAACATGTTCTTTCAGCAGTTCAATGACCTCCGGCGTCGTATTGTACCCGCTGTTTTTGAACTGCTCCGGACGGCGCAGTTCCGTGGCCCATATTTCCGAGTTAATATTCATCGGGCACAGTGAGGTCGCTCCGATTCCATATGGCTTCAGCGCCAGATAATAGCTTTCCATCAAGCTGTTGACAGCAGCTTTCGCAGCAGAATATGGTGCAGTCCTTGCATTGCCGCCCCATCCGCCCATTGACGAAGTGACTGCAATATGGCACTGTGTTTTATTTGCGTATGCTTTGATCATACGAGGCACGACGATGACAAGCCCATTCACGACAGCATTCAAGCACACACCCATCACCCAGTCAAAATCGTCAAATGTCGAAGCCTCGACCGGACCGAACGAGTTAACACCGGCGGTCTGAATAAAGAGATGAGGCGGTCCACCGAATACCTCCTCCGCCCTATCTGCGGCAGCTTCGTATGCGGCGCGATCCGTTAGGTCGAATTGTAGTGTTAGTACATCTTTTTCATTACACCCTGCATATGCTACTATCTCACCCACAGCATTGTCTAGAGCATCCTGACGTATATCTGCGATTGCGACTTTCATTCCCGCTTTTGCGAATACTTTCGCCTGCCCTAGTCCTGCTCCGGCAGCACCGCCGGTTATAAAAGCAATTTTCCCCGCGAAATCTTTCATTCTGATTACTCCTTTTTGTATTATGATTTGAATGTTATAACATTACACTGTTCTTGACGATTATGCAATACCCATTGTATAATGAATCAAGTTTTTAACAAGCGAAAGGAATTTTGCTCAATGAGCAAGACACTCATCGTCATCGGCGGCGGCCCGCCCTAGTTTAACAGTTTCATAAACAACACGTTTTCTGAAGCCCCTGCGAGAGCAGGGGCTTTGGCGTGCAAAAAATGAAAAGTACGAATATTTGTTATTGCGCAATAATGCGGACTGTGATATAATGGGCACAAACAAGGAGGTTGCGACTATGTACTTGAAAAAATCACCGAAGAAAGACACGGGCAGGATATACCTGAGCATCGCCGACGGCTATTGGGACAAAGAGAGGGGGCACACGAGGACAAAGACGGTCGAGTCGATTGGCTATTTAGACGAGTTCCTAGACAAATACGAAGACCCTATCGCGCATTTCGAAGGGGTCGTCGAGGAAATGAACCGCCTTGCGAAAGAGGGGGATGCCGAATACACAATTAAAACAAGAAAAGGCCAGAAACTTGAAAAGAACACGTCAAACCGGAGGAACTACGGCTACATAGTCATTATGAAGCTGTATTACGAGCTGGGGCTTGACGGGTTCCTGCTGAACAGGCAGCGGCGGGAGACCAAAATCGAATGCAACACCAGCACCATCATGAAGATGCTAGTCATAAACCGGATATTGTCCCCCGGCTCCAAGAAGAGGGCTTTCGAGGGGCGGGGCAGGTACTTCGACTTCGAGAACGAAGATGCCTTCGCGCTGATCGACGTCTACCGCGCCCTCTCATTCTTCGCGACGCTCGAAAAGGGCATCCAGCTCCTCCTGCACAACCGGATAACGAAAAACTACGGCCGGAACTTGGATTTGGTCTACTACGACGTGACGAACTACTACTTCGAGATAGACTTGGAGGATGAGCTCCGCAAAAAAGGCGTCAGCAAGGAGCACCGCCCGAACCCGATAGTCCAGATGGGGCTCGCCACTGACGCGGACGGGCTGCCACTATCCTACGAGGTGTTCCCGGGCAACGAGTCGGAGAAGCTCCACCTGCGCCCGATGGTATCCGAGCTGTACCGGAAGTACGTCTGCAAGAAGGTCATCGCCGTGGCGGATTCCGCGCAGAACACGGGGAACAATGTGTACTACCTTGACGATGGGAAGCAGGGCTATGTTTTCAGCCAGAGCATACGCGGGGGGAGCAAGGCGCTCAAGCAATATGTCGTTGACGAAGCCGGGTACAAGTGGCTCGGAGACGAGTACAAGTGGAAGTCAAGGGTAGAGCGCCGGGAGATCCAGGTGGATTTTGACAGGAACGACGGCACTAAACACAAAAAGAAAGTCCTCGTGGACCAGAGGCAAATCGTGTTCTACAGCGAGAAATACGCCATACGCTCAAAGGCGCTTCGTGAGACGGCGCTTAAGAAGGCCGCGAAAATCATTGACGACCCCGCCGCATACACGAGGGCCATGGCGCATGGCGCCCTCAAGTACATCATGAACTTCGACGTGGACAAGGACACGGGCGAAATCAAGGAGGCAAAGGCAGGAAAAATATGTTTCGACCTTGACGTGATCAGGGAAGAAGAAAAATACGACGGCTTTTACGCCATCGTGACCAATGTTTTTGACGAGGGGGAGGACAAGGGCAAGTTTAGCGACGCTCAAATCATAGACATTTACCGTGGCCTGTGGCGCGTCGAGGACTCTTTCGGCGTTACCAAAGGCGAGCTGGAGACGAGGCCGTTCTTCCTCTCCTTAAAGGATCGCATCAAGGCTCATCTGCTTATTTGCTTTATCTCCCTCGTCATCGTGCGCCTTATCCAGAAACGGACGGCCTTTAAGCACTCACCTGAAAAGCTGATTGAGGCGATGAACAATGTATCCTGTTCGCATGAGGGCGGCAACCTGTACCTGTTCGATTACAGGAGCGACGTTGCCGACGATTTGGCCGAGGCTTTCGGCCTTGATTTCTCAATGCTGAGGCTCACACGCGCCGAAATTAAAAAAAATATTGGGGCGGTGAAAAAAAGCTAGATATCACAATAACTTTTATTCAAACTGCAAAGCCCGCCAACCATCTTACTGCAATGGGGGCGGGCTTATCTTCCCGAAAACATCTGTCAAAGTCGAGTTATAACATTACACTGTTCTTGACGATTATGCAATACCCATTGTATAATGAATCAAGTTTTTAACAAGCGAAAGGAATTTTGCTCAATGAGCAAGACACTCATCGTCATCGGCGGCGGCCCGGGAGGTTACGCCGCAGCGATTAAAGCGGCACAGTTAGGTGCACAAGTCATCCTCGCCGAATCTGCAAGCCTTGGAGGAACATGTTTGAACGCAGGCTGTGTCCCAACAAAATCACTTTTACACACGGCCGTATGCTACCGCCGCGCACTTACCGATGCAGTACCGGGCATAAAGACTTCCGGTGTCGAGCTTGATTGGCCCGGTGCGCAAAGCAGTAAAGCTACTGTTGTTAAACGGCTCGCCGGAGGTGTCGAAGCACTTCTTCGGCAAAACGGAGTCGCTGTACGCAACGAAAAGGCTGTCCCCTTGTCAGGGCATAGCGTTAAAATCGGCAATGAAACATATGCCGCTGATGCGGTAATACTGGCAGTCGGTTCTGTAAACACACCGCTTGTTTTTCCGGGAGCCGGTCTTCCCTGTGTGTTCGATAGCTCAAGAGCGCTTTCTCTTGAACGAGTGCCCGAGTCCATGGTTATTGTCGGCGGCGGTGTTATAGGGTTGGAGTTCGCCGCTTTATTTAGTATGCTCGGTTCAAAAATTACAATTATTGAGCTGACTCCGAACCTTCTGCCGCTGATGGACGCGGATATTTCAGAGTACATGCAAGCGTCACTTGAATCGGACGGAGTATGTATCCACACGACCGCAAGGCTTACCGATGTAAAAAACTCCCCTGACGGTTGTTTGGTCAGCTTTAATAAAGCAGGAGAAACGCTGACCGTACCTGCGGAAACCGTGCTTGTAGCAGCGGGGCGTCAGCCAAACACAGTCGGGCAAAACCTTGAAAGCATCGGGGTGAAGATAACTGACGGCGCAGTTGATACAGATGAATGCTTCCGGACAAACATAGACGGGTTGTACGCTGTCGGCGACTGCAATGGCAAAGCGATGCTTGCCCATGCGGCAACGGCTCAGGGCGAAACCGCCGCAGAGCATATCATGATCTCCGGCTCACATATAAACAATAAAATCATCCCCGCCTGCGTCTACACTTCACCGGAAATTGCCTCCGCAGGCTTAACCGAAAAGCAAGTTCAAGCCTCCGGCATAGAATACGGCATAGGATACTTCAACCTTAGCGGGAATGCCAAGGCTGTCATTGAAGGTTCGCACGGCTTTGTGAAAATAATCGCTGACAAGAAGTATGGTGAGATTTTAGGCGTCCATATCGTCGGCCCGAACGCAACGGAGCTAATCGCGGGAGCCGCACTATGCATGAGTATGGAAGGTACGATTGAAGACATTGTTAACACCATCCACGCCCACCCGACGGTCAGCGAATCCCTGCGCGAAGCGGCAAGCGCTTTACGCAACGCAGAACATAAAATGCGGGTAGCTGCTGCGGAAATAAGGAGGTAATGCTGTGAAATCCTTGGCAAATGAAAATAAGGTAGAAATGCTTGCGCTGTTCCGTACGATGGTGCTCATTCGCGAGTTTGAAGAGACTTCAGCTAAGTTGTTCCTCGATGGTCATCTTGTGGGCTTTTTGCACCTTTACAGCGGCGAGGAGGCCGTCGCCGCAGGTGTTTGCGCCTGCCTTCGCGACGACGACTGCATCACAAGCACCCATCGCGGCCATGGCCACTGCATAGCAAAGGGCGCGGACATAAACCGGATGATGTCAGAGCTTTTCGGCAAACTTGACGGCTATTCCAAAGGCAAGGGCGGCTCTATGCACATCGCAGATATTTCAAAGGGCATTATCGGGGCAAACGGCATCGTAGGAGCGGGGATTCCTATTGCTGTAGGCGCCGCGTATGCTCAAAAATACAGAAACCAGGATGCCGTTACAGCCGCCTTTTTCGGCGACGGCGCTTCTAACCGAGGTACGTTCCATGAGTCGCTGAACATGGCATCCTCACTGAACCTTCCGATAATATTCGTTTGCGAGAACAACCATTTCGCCATGTCCACCCCATTTTCATACCATTCTAAAAATAAAACTATTTCGCAGCGCGCAGCCGCGTATGACATGCCCGGTGTCCGCGTTGACGGCAATGACCCAATAGCCGTGCGAGACGCAGCATCGCAGGCTGTTTCGCGCGCCCGCGAAGGAGGGGGCCCGACGCTGATAGAATGCCTCACCTGGCGCCATCATGGTCATTTCATCGGCGACTCCGGCCCATATAAAAATCCTGAAGACGAGAAGCTTTGGCGGAAAAAAGACCCCATCACTGGTTTTGAGAAGCGCCTGATCAAAAACAAAATTGCACACGCTGAAGAACTTGATCAGATCAAAACTTTCGTAAAAGACAAAATCATGTCGTCTATCCAATTCGCCGAAAAAAGCCCGTATCCTGAGATAGATGTCATGTATGAAGATTTGGTGTTCTGAAGGAGACTCTGATATGCCCAGAATGATAACGTATACTCAAGCTATCCGCGAAGCGCAGGATCTCGAAATGGCCCGCGACCCCAATGTATTTATATGCGGGGAGGATGTCGGAGCTTTCGGTTCCGCATTCGGCCAGACTGCGGGGCTTCTCCAAAAATACGGCCCCATGCGCGTGCTTGATACCCCACTTAGCGAAACTGCGATCACAAGCCTCGGCGTCGGCGCTGCTGCAGTGGGTCTCAGGCCGATAGTCGTACATGATTTTATGGACTTTATGGGCGTTTGTATGGATGAAATGCTCAATCAGGTTTCCAAGCTCGCGTGGATGGTCGGAGGTCAGACAAAACTGTCGATGGTCATACGCGCACAAGCCGGCGCAGGCATCAGCGCTGCTGCGCAGCATTCTCAGAGCCTTGAATCATTTTTTACGCACATGCCCGGAATCAAAGTCGTTGCTTCATCAAACCCCGCAGACATGAAAGGTCTTCTTGCTTCCGCTATTAGGGACGACAACCCGGTTCTTGTTATTGAAAATAAAACATTGCTGGGCATGGAAGGCGATGTTCCGGAGGGCGAACACCTTGTTCCCATCGGCACGGCAAACACCGTATGCGAGGGCACTGATGTGACTATTCTCTCATACGGCATGATGGTCAATAAATGTTTAGGCGCAGCCGAGGCTTTGGCATCAGGCGGCATAAGCGCGGAAGTGATAGATATACGCTCTCTTATCCCGCTTGATAAGGAAACAATTTTCGCGTCTATAGCTAAGACAAACAGGCTTGTGATTGTTCACGAAGCCATAGGATGCACAGGTTATGGCGCGGAAATCGCCGCTATTGTCGCGGAAGAAGCGTTTGACTATCTCGATGCCCCGATTGTCCGCGTAACCGCGCCGTTCACGCACTGCCCCTTCTCCCCCACCCTTGAAGCTGAATACGTCCCGAGCGAAGCAAAAATCATCAACGCCGCGCAGCGCGTTTGCAGTTAAAGTGAGGTAACAGTTTAGAGGGTGTCTCGGTGCTGCGGATTTGGCGCAGCCAATGCACGAGCACTGCGGAGGAAATTTGTATAATCGGTTTAGAATTGTGTGCAGACTGCGTCAAATCCGCAGACCGAGACACCCTCTAAACTGCTACAAAGTGAGGTATATCTATGGCGACTGAAATAATAATGCCCAAGCTTGGGCTGACTATGAAAACAGGAACTGTCGTTGACTGGCTAAAAAGCGAGGGCGAGCATGTCGATGAAAACGAACCTTTGCTCGAAATCGAAACTGAAAAACTCACTTATAACATTGAGTCCCCCGCAAAGGGGGTATTGCTGCAAATCCTCGCAGCTTCCGGCGAAAAGTATCCGATAAGAGCCGTCCTCGGCTATGTCGGTCAGCCCGGAGAATCAATTCCTGTCCATGCCGGAAATGCCGCTGTAAAAGATGCTGATTTGCATACTGAGGATTTCAGCGGATTTGAGTCCCAAGCAGCGCCATCTAATTCTATCCCGCAGACAGCAGGCGGCCGGGTATTCATATCCCCCGTTGCAAAAAAGATCGCATCAGACGCGGGTATTGATTACAAGCAGATAAAAGGGACGGGACCCAACGGGCGGATCGTTAAAGCAGATGTTCTCCATTTTATAGAATCGGGCGGCAGTACTCCTATGCAGACTGCTATCAGCACAGTGTCCCCCGTTTCAGCGGAGCTTCCCGGTTATGCGGTGTCTGATGCGGCTAAAAGCGTTATCCCCTACAGGGGAATACGCCGCAGCATGGGCGAAAATATGCTCAATGCTTGGGGTACGATTCCTATGGTTACACATCATGTCAGCGCGGATGCCGGTGCGCTGATGGATTACAGGGCAATGCTGAACTCGGGAGTAACTGATAAGAATGATCGCGTGACAGTCGGTGAGTTGATACTCAAGCTGACCGCTGCATCTCTGACTATGATGCCGATCATGAACTCGTCTTTAACGAACGAGGGTATTGTCATTTTCGATGAGATTAATCTAGGCATGGCAACGGCGATTGACGATGGTCTGATCGTCCCTGTAATATATCGCGCAGAGCGAAAAGGGCTTCTCACAATAAGCCGTGAGGCGAAAGATCTTGCCGCGCGAGCAAAGTCGGGTGCGCTGTCTCTTGGTGAGGTTCAAGGCGCTACTTTTACTGTCTCAAACCTCGGCGGCTTCGGTTCGGTTGATCATTTCACCCCGATAATAAACCCGCCTCAAGCCGCTATACTCGGCGTAGGGCGTGTGGCTGACTCCGTTGTTTCAATTAATGGCGAGGTAACTGTCCGCCCCATGATTGGGCTTTCTCTCACATACGATCACCGGATAATTGACGGCGCGACAGCCGCAAGATTTATCAGTATTCTTATGAAACAGATGGAAAACCCTGCCCGCTCGGTGCTGCAAGCTTAGCTTTAATAGGGGTAATTGCTCAGGAGGTAGCCGTAAGAGTGGCTTTTTGAAGCTTTCCTAGCCAATAATGGATTATATTTGCAGTGCCTACCGCCTCCTGCCTTAAAGAATCGCTTCAAAAAGCCACTCTCACGGCTACCTCCTGAGCAGTTACAAAAGGAGTATATTATGGAATTTTGGCACAACGGCATTCTCACATCGGATGTTGATAATACAATCGCTTTCCTGTGCGCCGCTTCCGGCGCTCCTCGCGATAAATGGACGGTTATGGATATTGATTTCCCTCAGTCAAAAATGCAGTGCGGTGACGGCGGGACGCTTCGCGTTGCGTTCGGGCGTGTCGGCGGAGTTGTCATTGAGTTGCTGCAGCCGCTTGATGATTGCTCATACCACGCAAAGGCACTTAGGACACGCGGCGCGGGATTCCATCATAACGCATATGTATGCGAGGATAACATGGATGAGGCGCTTGCATCGCTCCTTGCGGGTGACGGGCGTAAGGTCTGGGAGTTTCGGGACGGGGACGAACATGCCTGTTATATAGAAGCAGACGATGGAAGCGCTGTACTGGAGCTAATAAACCGCTGCCCGTTCATGCCTGATGAATAATTTTCATTTTCATGGAACAAAATGCGTTCCGTCTCCGTCTATAGAAGCATAAAGGCGTTAATGTAGCGCCGCTTTACAGGAGGAGATGAAAATGAAAAAGAAAGTATTGCTCACACGTGTTTTACCGCTATGCCTTGCGGCGGCAGTTCTCGGAGGATTTCTCTTTATCGGATTGTCAAGCAGACTTAATATCCCTGACGTAGTTTTCTCGCCTTTCTCCCTGCTCTTTGGTATTGAACCAAGTAACAGACCGACAGGCAGTATTACAAGCGACGGACTTTCATACCCCGTAAGATCGATTGAAGCCGTGCAGATCGCTTCGCAAATCCCTGAAGAAGACCTTTTGCCCGTCGTAGGCGATCGCGAAACCCTGCTTAAGCTCCTGCTGGAGCGCGGCGTACTGTATGACAGCACCGCGCAAAACTACAATTACTATGGCAGAAACGACATGGTTGCGTCCGCCGAAAGCGCAGCCGGAGTATCTGTGCCGTCTACAACGCCCGGAGCAGCCCCGGTTGCACCCGCAGATACGGATATGGCGCCGGATCAACAAGCCTCAGTAAGCAGCGACGGCGCATCCTATTCGGAAACCAATGAGCAAGTGGCAGGCATCAACGAGGGCGATATTGTCAAGACTGACGGACAGTATATCTATGCCATGTCCCCGTACGGTGGCACATTGCGCATCATCAGCGTGAACGGCCCTGAGATGAGCGTTGTTTCCGCAATCACATTCAATGACATATGGGGCGCCGAGTTCTATTTAATCGGGGATGACCGTATTGCTATCACCGGTCAAGAGTATGTCCCAATAACAACACTGCCTATGCCGATCCACAATGATGTAGTTGAACCTAGCGCAGACATCATGCCCGATTATTACTATGGTTGGAACTCCCGTGATTTTACCGTTCTTCTTATTTATGATATCAGCGACCGCGCGAACCCCGCAGAAGTCCGCCGCGTCTCAATGGACGGTTGGACCGTCTCTTCTAGGGTAATCGGAAATATAGTATATCTTGTCACAAACAAGCATATGTGGAGCATCCCCTATGATCAGGCGGACAGCCCGTCAATTCTCCCCTACTGCCTCGACTCATCAACAGGAGAAGAGTTTGAACCGATCGCGTTTGACCGCATATTCTATATCCCCGACACGGGTGATAGCAGCTATATGCTCGTCGGAGCGCTGGATGTTTACGGCGATGATCCTTTTGAGCCAACCGCATACCTTGGAGCAGGCGGCACTCTCTACATGAGCCATAACGCCATGTATATCACAAAATGGCGCTCTGATGTAGCTATCGGCGACCGTTGGCACACATGGCACCAAATGACCGACATCATTCGTTTTGCCATCGACGGAACCAGCATATTCTACACAGGCGCGGGCACAGCGGACGGTTCGCCGATCAACCAGTACAGTATGGATGAGTACAACGGATATTTCCGCATTGCAACAACAGACCGGAGCGCCGGAACTTATGTAACCGTCCTCAACGCGGCTACTATGCAAACGGTCGGCCGTACCGAGCCGCTAGCGCCCGGCGAGCAAATGCAATCGATGCGCTTCATGGGTGATATGGGCTACGTCGTCACTTTTGAAAACGTGGATCCGCTCTTTACCATTGATCTATCGGATCCGTATAATCCAAAAATGCTTGGCGAGCTGAAAATCCCGGGATTCTCTCAATACCTCCACCCTGTAGGCGATGGTTTACTGCTGGGCATCGGGCGTGACACGCAGGAGATTTTCACGCGCGACTCAAGCGGCGTGGAAACGGTCATCGGCTTCCGTGATACCGGCTTGAAGGTTTCGCTCTTTGATGTAAGCAATCCGTTTGACCCTATAGAAGCGTACGTGCTTTTGTTAGGCGAAGGTTGGTCCGAAGTCAGTCACAACCCGCGCGCTCTCATGAGTGACAGCACACGAAGCTTGTATGGCTTTTTCATGGAAAACAGGGGCGCTTCAGGAAGGTGGGGGGTTGATGCCTTGCTGATAAGCGTTGAGGGCGGGCGATTGTCGATTGCTGCAACGCTCCCTGTTGAGCACTCAAATATGTACAGCAACCGCCTGTGTTACATAGGAAACATTCTTTATGTAGTACATGAAAACGGCATTGATTCGTATGACTATTCCAGTTTCACAAAATTAGCGAGCATCACATTTTAAACATTCCGATAACAGCTGCGTACCTTTCACGCTGAAGGTACGCAGCTGTTGCATCTGCTAAAGTAACAGTTACCGATTCTCTACGTAAGGCGAAATACTTTGTCTATTTCCTCAATCTCTGTGTCGGATATACGGACAATTTCACCGATTTGCCTAGCCGAAACCAGCGAGCGCGCTGTTGCTTCCGCGACCTCCAATCTGTCAAATGCGTTCAAAAGACTGTCTCCGGCAGCGAGTATCCGGTCGTTCCCGCATATTAACACAGGCATCCTATCCGAGATCATGTCGACAGCCTCATCTTGTTTTTGATAGACATCGCTGAAAGAGATTTTCCCGGCTCCCCGTAACATAATATAACTCTCAGGTATCGTGCGCGGGTCGAACGGTTCGTTCGTAACGGCATATGCCATTGCATATGGGGGGCTTGCGCTCACTACAGAGTTGAGTTCAGGATGACTGTCATATATAGCCTTGTGAAGCATTACAGAGCGCGAGGGATGCTTCCCCAGCTCTTTCATGGCTCCCTTTATTAGCACAAGGTCGTTCTCTTCCAAGCAAGTCCTATCCATGCCGTGTGGCGTGATGATAAAACTGTCCCCGCTTACCCGGGCTGAGTATGTTCCCTGCGTACTGATAAATAACTTTTGACGGCACGCGCGGTGAATCATCGAAATCATGCTGCGGCGGGTCTCGTGTTCCTCCGGATTTTCCTCATGCGAAGAAAAATCGTCCATTGTAGTGCTACCGCAAGCATGGGCAAGGTCAAGCTCACTTTCTTGCAGGCTTCTAGGCGTTCCAATCATACGTGCGCATATCTCAATGTTTGCGGTCGTCTCAAGCGTTTCAAATTTCATATAGGCGCTGTGCATCGTGTCTGCGCCTATGCATACGCCATGATTCTCAAGGACCACAGCATAAAATCCTTTTTCGAACGCTGCGGCAATGCCTTCTCCAAGTGCTTGAGACCCCGGCACCGAATATGGCGCCATCGTTATCTCTCCAAGTATCCCATACAAGCCGACCGTAAGCTGCGTTTTCGGCAGGACGCGGGCTATTGAAAATGCAACTAGCGCAGGAGGGTGCGCATGAAGTATGGCGCGTATATCAGGGCGCTTTTCATAAACACTGGCATGTAAAGGCAGCTCCACTGACGGCTTATACGGACCAAATATCGTGCCATCCTTCGTTACTCGGCATATATCGCCGCGCTTTAAAGCCCCTTTGTCGATACCTGACGGTGTAATCCATATATCGCCGTTTTCATCATGGATGCTTAAATTGCCTCCTGATGTTGTGGTCATGCCGTTGCGGTAAATCCGGTCCATTGTTCGGATGAGCTGGTCTGCAGGATGTAAAGACTCAACTTTCAAGCTTGTACCTCGCATATTCCCTCTTATCACTCGACTAGGTTCTTGTACCATTTTACTGCGGAAATATATGCGTCGTTCACATACTCGGAGTCAAGCTGGTTTTCTTCCGCATACTGAGTTACAGCATCCCAGTTTGCATGTTCGTAATTCTCAAAGAACTTCAACAAATCCGAATAAAGCCCATTTTTTGTCATCAGAGAATCGCGCACAACTTCTGCAACTGCTATTTCGTCCAGGAGCTGTCCCACCGTCATGTCAAGCGCGATATGAAGCAATGACAACATTCCAACCATGAACACTTGCTTGAGGTCGCGTTTAGTCTTAAACTGATTAGCCAGCAACTCGCCAAACCGCGCTCTAATCAACGACATACGTACAAGCTCAAGAGGTTTATCCTCAGCAATTCCCCTCAGCGCAAGCACAGCGATCCACTTTTTCAGGTTCTCCTCCCCCATATACGCGACCGCCACCGATATAGACGCAACATTCTTTAAGCCAACGGCTGCTGAGTTTAATATACGCAACAGCTTATACGTAAGCGCGACATCGGAAGAAATGATAGAACTGATTTCTCGGAAATTCATATAGTCGTCAGTACTCGAAAGCTTTAGCAAGCGGAAGTAATTCGTCTTAAGCGGACTGATCTCTTTTGTCACTGTCCCAACAACAGGCTGGTTGAAATAAAAACCCTGAAAAAGCTGGAAGCCTGTGTTTTTAGCCGACCTGAAGGCTTCCGGTGTGTCAATGCCTGTCGCGATAAATCTGACCTTGTTGTTTGCCGCAATGATCCCTTTTTGTTTCATTATGTTTTTGTCGTCGGAGCTGAATTTGCAATAATCAACAAAACTTAAAACCGCCTGTGCTGGGCTGTTGCTGTGCAAGTCAACCAGCGCTAGCTTGTAACCATTATTCTGCAGTTCCAGGCAGATTTGCAGCTCCTTCTCTAACTCACTTTTTGTTAGTGCATTTGAAAGCTGTACCTGCACAATAAACTTATCTCTCGGCAGGTTCATCAGCACGGCAGGGTTAAGCAGTTGCTTTGAGTACGTCGTAAAGTATAATATGTCGTTTTCAATATCATTTAACCCCAAAGCATCAAGCCCCAAAGCATCAACTGTGCGATTAAACTCGTCCAAGCTGACGGTTTCGTCATCTTCCTTAACTTCAGTCCCTCGGTCGACAAGCTCATACCCGAATGTGTTCCCATCTGCATTGAGGATCGGCTGCAGATTAATGTACAAATCTTTGAACTTTTGTGCGGTGTCGTACTGCGACTCAAAAAATACTATCCGGTTACGCCCTTCGGCCTTCGCCTTGTATAGAGCAATATCCGCTTTCCGCAACACTTCCGACAAGCTGTCCCCGTGCGCAGGAAAAACAGAAACTCCGATGCTCAGGGTGCATTTTACTTCAATGTTTGGCAATGTATACGCTCTAAGCGCCGTTGAGAGTAAGCTGCAATAATGCTGCTTCATTTCTTCATCTGTGCCATACTTACCGGCCTCATCAGCATACAAAAGGACAAACTCATCCCCGCCAAGGCGGTACAGATGCCCTGTAAACATATCGTCTTCCTGCAAGTGTTCGGTCAAGCGGCGAAGGACCATATCACCCGTATTATGGCCGTATGTGTCATTTATCATCTTAAAATTGTCTAGGTCAAAAAGCGCTACGACCCCGGACAGTTCATTGTTAACAATCTCATCTCTCATGGCGCTGAAAGTATCTTTCAGGCTTTGACGATTCGGAATTCCGGTCAGCTGATCGATATACGCTAACGCATGCAGCCGCTCTTTTGTTTCTATTTCTTTTGTAATGTCACGCAAAATGAAAATCGACGCGGGTTTGCCATCGATCCAGTTGATTGTGCTGCATCTGGCTGAGTATACCCTGTCTTTCGTATCTTTGATTTCAAAAGGACGGGGCTCAATTCTATCATTTTTGCCGCCATAAGGGCAATTATCGCATATTTCCGGTATGTTTTTTGCATAACTCGATTTGCAGCTGCGAATGTCATTCACATCTAAGGAAAAACGCGAATTTTCTTTCGTGTTGGAGAAGATCACTTCACACCCCTTGGGGCGAACAGCGAAGACTTCCAGCTCTTGTGGATCTAAAATTTCGCTCAATATGCTTTCGAATTCCATTATTTTGGAGTTTTTACCGGAAGCCATGCTGAATTTCACTCCTTTCGATTTGACACTCTTCTTATTAAAATTACTGAGCCCACCGCACGATTCACCGCTGCTTTGAAACAGAATGATAATGATAATTAGTGCATCCTCATCATATACCCGTCACGGTGAATTTGTCAACTTGAACCTATTATGTATTGACAGATTCTTATACATTGAAGAGGTGTTGTGTGCAATGCCTTTTCGATGTATTTTTTATCCGCTGGTTCCCTTTATTTTGTTCCAAATATCCTGTCTCCCGCGTCTCCTAAGCCTGGGACTATATACCCGTGGTCATTAAGATGGCCGTCTATAGCACAGGTGAAGACCTCGACATCGGGGTGATCCCGCTTCATTTTTTCAACACCGGTCGTTGACGAGATGATTGTCAGGAGCTTTACGGAACGCGCCCCTTCCTCTTTTAAATACTTCACGGCTGCTGCAGCAGTCCCTCCGGTCGCTAGCATCGGGTCTAGGACAAAGCAGTCACGTTCCAATATATCAGGCGGGAGCTTACAGTAGTATTCCACCGGCTCTAGCGTTTCCGGGTCGCGGTAAAGCCCAATGTGCGCAACTTTTGCTGATGGAATGAGATTGAGCATCCCGTCCACCATACCTAAACCGGCGCGCAGGATGGGCACAAGCGCAAGCTTCTTCCCCGCTACAGATTTGCTTTTAGCTGCGGCAACGGGAGTGATTACCTCAATATCCTCAAGCGGCAAGCCACGTGTTGCTTCGTAACACATCAGCATGGCGATCTCACCGACTACCTCACGGAAGATCTTAACCCCCGTGTCCTTATCCCGCAGGATAGTCAGTTTATGCTGTATGAGAGGGTGCGTAAGTAGAGTTATCGCCATTTATACTGCCTCCTTTTATTAAGAATTATGAGTTAGAACAGAAACTGCCATTTTAAGCTGCGGGTCAGCGTCTTTGTCAAGGTTTCCTGATAATAACAGTTGGAATTCCTCATCAGACAACCTGATTTGGTAATCCGGAGTCACTCCTCCGACATCATACAGGGCTACCCTGTTTTTCGTAAGGTATTGGCTCGTAGAGATGTGCAGCGCACCACCGTCAGGAAGTTGTTCCGTTCGTTGCGATCGGCTTTTGCCTGTCGTTTGCTCACCAACTATTTCAGCATAACCGTATTCATTAAGCGTAGCTGCAAAATATTCCGCTGCGCTAAATGAGTACCTGTCAACAATCACTACAGCGGGAATTTCGACCATCTCTGAATCGGACCAAATTATGTCTTCTCTGCCATTTCTATCAACTGAAATAAATATCTCACCCTCCGGGAGCAGATAGTCAAGCATTCTTGTCATTTCATTTACCCGTCCCCCTCCATTACCGCGCACATCAAATACGAGCGACACGGCACCTTCCGCCAACAGCCAGTCTACAGCAGTTATGAACCCGTCCGCAGAGCCCCCCTCAAAATTGGCGATTTCTATATAGCCTATTTTCCCATCAAGCATTTCATACGATATAGGATCTACAAAAATCATGTCATACATAACCAATATAGTTTCTATTGTTCCGTCTAACCTTAAAACTGTTAGTTCCGCTGTTTCTCCGATGGGGCGCGCAAGAAGATCGCGTATTTCGTTAAGGTCGAGTCCCGCAAGACTCTCTCCGTCAACTCCGGTTATCACGTCCCCTGATAAAATACCTGATTTCTCCGCAGGTGAGCCGCGATATGTATACAGCACCCCCATGCCGCCTGCCTCTTCATCAATGACGACACTAACGCCTATACCTGTATACTGATTCCTCACACTAATTTGGTATTCCGCGTACTCTTCCGGTGTCATATAATATGACCATCTATCTTCAAGTGCATCTACAGTCGCACGCATGGCTGCGGCATACACATCGGCGATTTCATATTCTCCAATATACATTTCTTCGATTCTCTCAAGCATTGCAGTAAAATTGCGACCTGCGACCTGGTTTTTATTTCCATACACGCTAAATTGCAGTCTGCTAATTGACACAAATATTAAACATGTTAACGCTGATGCGATCAGCATCAGCGTTAGCACAAATCCAAGGGAATACTTTTTTTTCATCACATCAAATACATCCAATAAACTATATTACAGGTATCTCTCCGGATCCACTCTTGCCCCGTTAATTGAAACCTCAAAATGCAGATGTGGCCCCGTCGATACTCCTGTTGAGCCAATAAGTCCAACAACCTGGCCCTTATTGACCGTTGCTCCAACACCGACGCTTCGCGTGCTCATGTGAGCGTATAGTGTCGTCATGCCATTTCCGTGATCAATTACTACGTAATTTCCATAGCCCGAGTTATAGTCCGATACTAAGACGACCCCGGAATCAGAAGCGATGACGTTCGCACCATGTTCAGCTGGAATGTCTATACCCCAATGCTGCCTGTATACCCTATGTGTTGGGTGCATCCTTATGCCAAAGCCACTGGTTATTCTCCCATCCGACGGAACCGGCCACATAAGCTGGCCCGTGCCCCTAACCCTTTGAGCTGCCAATGCCGCTGCAGCTCTGGCCTCTTGTTGTCTCAATTCTTCTACTTTAGCGTTAATTTCGCGCTGTACTCTATCAGCTTCCGCCGATTCCTCCGCATATAGCACACTATAAGTATCTATATCTGATTCCATTCGCTTAATGAGCTCTATAGCCTCCTGCAGCTGTTCTCCTAATTCTTCAAGCTTCTCCTCACGTAGCTCTTTTTCTATCTCCATCGCATGTTTAGTCAGCTCAAGATCTTCCTTTGCCGCCGTCGTCGCTTCCCTCGCGGCGATAAGGTCGTTGTATGCCCTCTCGTCCGCCTGCATTATATCGCCTACAAAATCAATCCTCGCTAATAAATCAGAAAAACTGGTTGAATCAAATATTATCTCGAGATATGTAATTATCCCGTTTTCTTCCATGTTGCGGACCCTTGTTTTATACCGGCGGAGTTGCTCGTTTTCTCTGTCGATTGCAGCGGCGACTTCCAGTTCCTTTTCAAGTATCAATATAACATATAAATCAATTATTGCATTGAAATTTTCTATTTCCATTTCTGTAAGTGTAATACGGTCATCAAGGACGCTTTTTTTTGCTAATTCAGTCCTCCTCTCAAACTCAATTGTGTTTATATATGACTGGATTTCCTGTTTTCTCCTGTCATATTCTCTCTTTTCTTCCCTGAGTCTATTAATCTCTTCTTGCGTAACCTGAGCGCTCGCTGTCAGGGCATCTATCGCCACCCATATTACGGAGAACACCATTAACAACGCTAACACAATCGCGATAATTCTTGCAACACGTTTGTTTTTCATGACAACACATCACCTCATTTTTCAGTTTTAAACATTCAGGTATCTATTCAGCGCCATACCGCTGCCGCCCACACCGACGCCAAACCCTATTACAGCAAATACAACAATCATAGGCAGTGAAACATTCGAGAACGGGATAATACTTATATAGCCCGCTTCAACACCCGTAACTGCGTTTGCCGCAAGCCCATACAAAGCCCATATAACGGCATATGCTGCCATCGATCCGGCTATTCCAAGAATAAAACCCTCATATATAAACGGCCAACGAATGAATGCGTTCGTTGCGCCTACCATTTTCATTATGGCTATTTCCTCCCGCCGCTCAAATGTTGCAAGCTTTATTGTATTCGACATAATAAACAGTGAAATCACAAGCAATACCACTACTATCACTAAAGATACTACGCTTACAATATTCCTGATTGTCACAAGACCTCTTGCTATCGCAAGGTTTGCATTCACAGTATCTATCCCATATATCTCTCTGATAGACTGAACTGTTTCTGCAATCAATGCGACATCGTCTACATACACGGCATATCTGTGTCTAAACGTACTTGCATCGATGTCCGCAAAACGATCCGTGTCTTCATACCTGCCGATAAAGGATTGCATCGCCTGCTCACGCGTGATAAACGTCACACTGGTCACATTAGGAATCGTACGGAGATCACGGGAAATGTTTCGTGCGTCCTGTTCAGAAAGGTTCTCATTCACGTACGCCAATATGATATTCTCGTTTTCAAGTTCTCCTACAATTGCTGTAATATTAAGCGCCAATAATGCAAAGCTTCCCATTATTACGAGAAATGCTATTATTATGCACACCGACGCGAAAGACATGAGACTATGAGTGAAAATGCTGATTACGCCTTCTTTTATATAGTAACCCGTCCGGTTTCTACTCAACTTCATAGTTGTAATACCCATCCATTCCGTCACTTATGATCCGTCCACCATCAATTGCAATAACACGTTGTGAAAGTCTATCGACAAGCGGCTTTTCATGCGTAACGACAAGAACTGTCGTCCCCAGTTCGTTTATTCTCTGCAGCAGCGTCAATATCTCAAGGCTGCGCGCAGGATCAAGGTTTCCAGTAGGTTCATCCGCTACTATAAGCGCAGGATTATTGACGAGCGCTCTTGCAACTACAACTCGTTGCTGTTCCCCGCCTGATAACTCCGGTGGCCTTGCCTTAACCTTGTACTCAAGACCAACAAGCTCCAGTACGTACGGTACGCGCTTTCTTATTTCTTTGTTTGACGCTCCGACTACTCTCATCGCAAAGGCGACATTCTCGTAAACAGTCTTATTATCAATAAGGCGAAAGTCTTGAAATATCACGCCTATAGTCCGTCTGAGGTAAGGCATTTTTCGCATTTTTATCCGGTTCATGTCATACCCATTGATGATGACCTGACCATCCGTGGGCGCTATTTCGCCTGTCACGAGCTTAATTACTGTTGACTTCCCTGAACCTGAGGGACCGACCAAAAATGCGAACTCACCGTTTTCGAGCGCAAATGTGACGCCTTTAAGCGCTTTGGTACCGTTAGCGTAAACCTTAAAAACATCTGTCATCCTAATCATGGGTATTTCGACTCCTGTGATACCAAGTATTTTTTAACCATAAGCGCGACTTTAAAAATAATGGCATGATCGAATTCGCGTAAATCAAGGCCGGTTATTTTCTTTATCTTTTCTAGCCTGTAAACAAGTGTGTTCCTGTGTACAAACAATTTTCTCGATGTTTCAGAGACATTCAAGCTGTTTTCGAAAAATTTATCAATAGTGAAAAGTGTTTCATGATCAAGCGCTTCTATTGGATTCCTTTTAAATACTTCGGAGAGGAATATTTCGCAAAGCGTTGTTGGCAGCTGATAAATAAGCCTGCCGATCCCAAGGCTTTCAAAGCTAATTATTGTTTTATCGGCTTCAAAAACCTTTCCTACATCAATAGCCATCAATGCTTCTTTATATCTATCTGCCAGCTCTCTTATATGCTTGGCAAGCGTGCCAATACCTATAACTGTTTTCACTGATAACTCAGTATCCAGTCTTTGCTGAATCTCTTCCGCTAATGTATATAAATATTTTACATCACTTGATGGGGGCATTTCTTTTATTACAGCGACATCCGTGTCACTTAGCGAGATTACGAAATCATGCTGCTTGTCCGGCAGAGCGTCCTGAAGCAACTCCATAGCTGTCGTATCCATCACATTGCTGTTACGAACAGCGATGACACCTCTGGTCACATCAGTGGCAAAACGCAGTTCTTTTGCACGCATATTCATGTCCACCGACAATATATTCTCAGAAACAATATTTTTTACAAAAGCGCGCTTGTCGTGGTTTTCTTCAAAGTATAAACCCGCTTCGTTTATTGCCACTGTGGCCATAATGCAAATGGTCTTGGCAAGATCATCCTCGCCTTCTGTAAAAACGATGTAATCGTCACTCGCACCGGTTCCCAGCACCTTATACGTCATTCCATTGTTCCTTGCCGTTTTATCCCCTTCTTCATCATAAAACAAGGGTATATATCCTGATTTTGAACCTATAGTTTCCAAATCGCTGCTTGCTATGACCACGCCATCCGGATCAATAACACCGATCGAACGCGACGTGGCTCCTTTCATTTGAACAATGATGCTCTGAAAAATCCTGCTTGACAATATACCGCCTCCCTGACTGTCTCAATAGAAGTGTCGAGATTTTAATAAAAGCAAGAATTTAGGATTTACATGCGCATCAATTGGCTTCTAATCCCTACCCTCTTGCGTCCACAGACACATTAGTCATTTTGAACATGTGCGATGTTCACATATTGTACATTACAATGAAAGACATTTCAATAGTAATTTCGTAACTTTCTGTAAATTATTGTAGAAAAAGGCGGCCTAACGACCGCCTTTTTATTGATTAGCACCTACTCATTAATACCAATAACAACGCCTGATCCGACAGTACGTCCGCCTTCGCGAATAGCGAACCGGAGTCCTTGCTCTATCGCGATCGGTGTAATAAGCTCGACATCCATCTCAATGTTGTCTCCGGGCATACACATTTCAACGCCTTCGGGTAGATTTATCATTCCGGTCACATCTGTCGTCCGGAAGTAAAACTGGGGACGGTAGTTATTGAAAAACGGAGTATGCCGCCCGCCTTCTTCCTTCGTGAGCACATAGACTTGGCCTCTGAACTTTGTGTACGGCTTGATACTTCCGGGCTTTGCCAGCACTTGGCCTCTCTCGATTTCGTTTCTTGCGACACCTCTAAGCAACGCTCCGATATTATCGCCCGCTTCCGCATAATCAAGGAGCTTTCTGAACATCTCAATACCGGTAACAGTCGTTTCGCGCGGTTCATCCGAAAAACCTACAATCTGAACCTTCTCGTTCATGTTTATTTTACCGCGCTCGACACGCCCGGTGGACACCGTGCCGCGGCCTGTAATAGTCATAACATCTTCTACAGGCATAAGGAAAGGTAAATCTGATTTTCGTTCAGGCGTCGGAATGTAGTCATCAACGCTATCCATCAGTTCCTTGATGCATAAATATTCAGCCGCATCTACGTCACTCGACTCAGACTCAAGTGCATCACGCGCACTGCCTTTGATAATCGGAATGTCGTCACCAGGGAACTCGTAATTTGAGAGAAGCTCGCGAACTTCCATTTCTACCAGCTCAATAAGCTCATCATCGTCGACCTGATCTGCTTTATTCAAAAACACAACTATAGCCGGAACGCCGACCTGACGTGCAAGAAGAATATGCTCACGCGTCTGAGCCATCGGCCCGTCTGCAGCAGAAATAACGAGTATCGCACCGTCCATCTGTGCTGCGCCAGTAATCATATTCTTGATATAGTCGGCGTGCCCGGGACAGTCGACATGCGCATAGTGGCGCGCGTCCGTCTCGTACTCAACGTGCGCGGTATTAATCGTTATTCCGCGTTCACGCTCCTCAGGAGCCTTGTCAATTTTGTCATAACTCTCGAACTGAGCCTTCCCCTGATAGCTCAAATACTTTGTGATGGCAGCGGTCAACGTTGTCTTTCCATGGTCAACGTGCCCTATTGTACCAATATTGACGTGTGGTTTTGTTCTTTCAAACTTTTGCTTAGCCATTTTTTATATATCCTCCTTGTTGGTTAATAAAAGGACAAATATCCTATTTTATCCGAGTTCACAACATTATACTGTATATATTTATTATTTGCAACTGTTATTTTCCGCTCACCAAAACCCGCCCGTGATTTCTTCCTGAAGCGCTTTTGGTAGTTCAACATAGTGGCTTGGCTCCATTGTATAAACGCCTCTTCCTTGAGTGTATGAGCGGAGCACTGTCGCATATCCGAACATTGTGGAAAGCGGAACCAGCGAGTTGATTTGCGAAGCGCCGCTCTTCGTTTCCATGCCGGTTATCTGACCGCGGCGTGAATTCAAATCGCCCATGACGTCACCCATGTATTCCTCCGGCACAGTGACAACGACTTTCATTATAGGTTCAAGCAACACAGGATCAGCTTTGCGCATTGCTTCTTTAAACGCCATACTACCGGCAATCCTGAATGCTAACTCCGATGAGTCAACTTCGTGGTACGATCCGTCGTAAAGAGTTACCCTCACGTCAACGACCTGATAGCCCGCTAGTACACCGGCTGCCATAGCCCCCTGTACACCCTGATCTATCGCCGGTATAAACTCTTTCGGTATTGCTCCTCCGACCACCTTATTGATAAATTCGTATCCATTGCCTTCTTCGTTTGGTTCCACAATAAGCTTTACATGGCCGTATTGTCCTTTTCCGCCTGTTTGTCTCACATTTCTAACATCAACGTTTGCGGTCTTACGTATAGTTTCCTTATATGTGACTTGCGGTTTTCCAACGTTTGCTTCAACCCTGAATTCACGAAGCAGCCTGTCTACGATTATCTCCAGATGAAGCTCACCCATACCTGCAATGATTGTTTGACCGGATTCTTCATCGGTGTATGCTTTAAATGTAGGGTCTTCGTCTGTAAGTTTTGAAAATGCAATGCTCATTTTCTCTTGCCCGGCTTTTGTCTTTGGTTCAATTGCCACGCGTATTACCGGTTCTGGAAATTCTATCGATTCAAGAACAATCGGCCATTTCTCGTCGCACAGCGTATCTCCTGTAGTCGTTTCTTTAAGACCGACTGCCGCAACAATATCTCCGGCATATGCGGAATCAACGTCCTCACGGTGATTAGAGTGCATTTGAAGTATTCTTCCCAAGCGTTCCCTTTGTCCTTTAGTAGAATTATACACCGTCGTTCCTGATTCGACGACACCGGAATAGACTCTGAAAAAAGATAGGCGCCCGACATACGGATCGGTCATTATCTTGAACGCAAGCGCTGAAAACGGTGCTTCTTCAGATGTCGGACGACTGTCCTCTTGTCCTGAACTTGGTTGAATACCTGAAATATCTTTGACGTCCAGCGGAGATGGTAAGTAGTCAACAATTGCGTCGAGAAGCTTCTGGATTCCTTTGTTTCTATACGATGTACCGCAAACTACCGGTATCATTTTGACCGTGAGTGTTGCTTTCCTGATGGCCGCTTTCAACGAATCGACTGAAACCTCCTCACCATCCAAATAGCTCTCCATGATCTCATCATCGAAATCAGATACTGCTTCAATAAGCTTCAAGCGATACTCCTTGGCAAGCGGAAGCATGTCTTGCGGTATTTCCTCAACACGCATATCAATACCAAGGTCGTCATAGTAGACATCTGCGTTCATCTCCACAAGATCTACAATCCCTTTAAACTCCGCTTCCGTGCCAATCGGAAGTTGGATGGGGACCGCATTTGCCTTGAGCCTGTCGTGTACCATCTTAATAACATTGTGGTAATCCGCACCTACAATATCCATCTTGTTGACATATATCATACGCGGTACATCGTAGCGGTCTGCTTGCCGCCATACTGTTTCCGACTGAGGTTCAACTCCGCCTTTGGCACACATCACAGCCACCGACCCGTCAAGTACACGAAGCGATCTTTCTACCTCCATTGTGAAATCAACGTGGCCGGGCGTGTCTATTATGTTGATCCGATGCTCGTTCCAAATACAGGTCGTTGCAGCCGAGGTGATTGTTATTCCACGCTCTTGTTCCTGCTCCATCCAATCCATGGTAGCAGCACCCTCATGTACCTCTCCAAGCTTGTATGTGCGGCCTGTATAGAACAATATCCGTTCTGTTGTCGTTGTTTTTCCCGCGTCAATATGAGCCATAATGCCAATATTACGCGTTTTTTCAAGCGGGTATTGTCTTGGCATATTTCTCACCCCTCTCTGCTTTGCGGGAAGCTGTATCGGCTAGTCGCTCCGCAACTGTCACCACCTGTAATGCGCGAACGCCTTATTGGAGTCCGCCATCTTATGTGTGTCTTCGCGCTTTTTCACAGCTGCGCCCACACTATTAGATGCATCCAAGATTTCCCCGGATAAACGCTCTTTCATTGTCTTTTCATTGCGGGATCTGGCATAATTTGTTAGCCATCGCAGTCCAAGTGTTTGCCGCCTGTCAGCTCTGACTTCAATCGGCACTTGGTATGTCGCGCCGCCAACACGCCGGGCTTTTACTTCCAGCGTCGGCATAATGTTTTCAAGAGCCGATATGAAAACATCATGCGGATCTTTTCCGCTTTTTTGACCGATGATTTCAAATGCACTATAGACAACTTTCTGAGCTACGCCTTTTTTACCGTCAAGCATGATGCTGTTTATTAGTCTCGTAACCATCACTGAATTATACAGCGGGTCAGGCAAGACCTCACGTTTTGGTACATTGCCTCTTCTGGGCATTTTACTACCCTCCTTTTATATATATACATATGGCAAAGCATTAGGTGCAAAACCCTTATTTGCTGGCCTTAGGTTTTTTCGCGCCGTATTTTGAGCGCGATTGCGCACGATCTGCCACGCCTTGTGTATCAAGTGTTCCGCGGATAATATGATATCGCACGCCGGGCAGATCCTTTACACGCCCGCCGCGAATCATAACGACCGAGTGTTCTTGCAAATTATGACCGACTCCCGGGATATATGCTGTTACCTCATAGCCGTTTGTCAATCTAATACGCGCTATCTTGCGTAAAGCAGAATTTGGTTTTTTCGGTGTCGACGTCCTGACCGCAGTGCAGACACCGCGTTTTTGCGGTGACGATAAGTCAGTTTCCCGGTTTTTAAGTGTGTTCAATCCTTTTTGCATGGCAGGTGAATTTGATTTATATTCCTGAGTCTGTCTGCCCTTTCTCACTAATTGATTAAAAGTTGGCATTTTCTTCCTCCTTTCCAAAAATAATACATTCATAATCGGATTCAAGCATTATCTGCAGTTCATAATACATTGCTTTTTACCGCACGGTGAACTATTTAATCACAAATGCATACAAACGTCAACAGAAAAATTTTTCTAAAGCGCACTGCGTGTGCCTAACAGCATCGAAAGGTCAACATCGTCAACATCCTCATAGTCTGCGACCTCGGAATATACGCCACCCATCTGATCTGTTTCGCTGTCAAACTTTCTGTATATAGCCAATCCACTACCTGCGGGTACAAGTTTGCCGATAATAACATTTTCTTTGAGTCCGACGAGCCTGTCAACTTTGCCCTTTATGGCGGCTTCAGTCAATACCTTTGTAGTCTCTTGGAACGAAGCTGCAGACAGGAAAGACTCCGTCGCAAGCGACGCCTTGGTTATCCCCATCAACAATGGCGAGGTTACAGCCAGTCGTAACTCCGTCTCACCTGCGTCTATCCTCGCTTGAATTTCGCTATTAGCTTGACGTATATCATTTATGTCTACCGTCGTTCCTGCCAGTAGTTCTGTATCTCCGCCATCCTCTACTTTTTCTTTTCTTATCATCTGCCGAACGATAACCTCAATATGTTTATCATTTATGTCAACGCCTTGTTGCCGGTATACCTTCTGTACTTCAGATATTAGATAACTCTGCGCTGCCGCTTTGCCAAGTATGCGCATTACATCATGCGGATTTAGCGCACCGTCAGTAAGTCTGTCTCCCGCTTTTACCGTATCTCCCGACCGTACCTTTATCCCTGCGGAATAAGGCGCTTGATAAACCTTTGTATCTCCGTTCTCCTCGTTTATGACGGATATCGCAACAATTGCGCTTTTTCGCGTTTCTTCAATTTCGATAATACCGTCTATATCTGATAAAATCGACATTTTCTTTGGTTTTCGCGCTTCAAACAGCTCCTCTACGCGGGGAAGTCCTTGAGTGATATTTTCTTCCGCTATGCCCCCTGTATGAAACGTCCTCATTGTTAGCTGTGTGCCTGGTTCGCCTATCGACTGAGCGGCAATGACTCCAACCGCCTCTCCTATCGATACAGTTCCTCCGGTCGCAAGATTCACACCATAACACTTGGCGCATATTCCGCTAAGCGCCTCGCAATCCATAACGGTACGTATCTTAACAGAGCTTATTCCGTGCTCCCGCAGCGTATCCGCGTCCACGGCGGCAAGCATACTATCTTTAACAAACAAAACCTCGCCTGTTTTTTCGTCGACTATGTCATCTGACGGATATCGCCCATGAATCACATCGCCAAAAGATTCTACCAAGCTCCCGGAATCAACTATCTCTGACACATTGATGCCATCGCGAGTTTCACAGTCCCGGATGCGTACGATTACATCTTGTGAAACATCAACAAGACGCCTTGTCAGGTAACCGGAGTCCGCCGTTCTAAGCGCTGTGTCGGCAAGCCCTTTTCTCGCTCCCCTCGACGAGACAAAATACTCAAGAACCGTAAGGCCTTCACGGAAATTAGCTTTTATGGGGATCTCAATAGTGCGCCCGGTCGTGTCGGCTATAAGACCTCGCATACCGGCAAGCTGCCTTATTTGATTCATACTACCACGGGCACCGGAGTTAGCCATCATAAACAGGGGGTTATATTCATTTAGCGAATCAGTAAGAGCGTCAGTTACATCCTTTGTTGTTTTTTCCCATTCCTTAACAACAAGACGATACCGCTCATCATCGGTGATAAACCCTCGTCTGTATTGCTGTTCGATTGCGATAACTTTCTGCTCTGTCTGCTTGATAAGTGGCCACTTCGCATCAGGCACAGTCATGTCAGATATCGATATCGTAATGGCTCCCTGCGTTGAATACTTAAATCCGAGCGCCTTGACGTTATCAAGCACTTCTGCGGATTTCGTAAATCCGTGTCTGGAAATGCAGCGTTCGATTATTTTTTCAAGTTCTTTTCTCCCGGCTCTGAAGTTTATCTCGTATTCGAACATTTGCTCTGGATCTGATCGGTCGACAAACCCCAAATCCTGTGGTATTGGCTCGTTAAAAATAATTCTCCCTACCGTAGTGGTAATTACCTTGCTTTTCTCGACGCCATTTACCACTCTTGTCACCCGAACACGAATCGGAGCGTGTATCCCTATATCTCCGCAATGATAAGCCATCAGCACTTCGTTCGGCGAGACAAAAAATTTGCTTGCACCCTGCTCGTCATCACGCTGAAATGTTAAATAATAAGACCCCAGAATCATATCGTGCGTGGGCACTGTCACCGGCTGACCATCTTTCGGATGTAAAAGATTGTTTGCTGAAAGCATCAATACTCTAGCCTCAGCTTGCGCCTCCGCTGACAGCGGTACATGTATAGCCATCTGATCCCCATCGAAATCAGCGTTATACGCTGTACATACAAGTGGGTGAAGCTTCAGGGCGCGTCCTTCGACTAAAATAGGTTCAAACGCCTGTATACCAAGCCTGTGGAGCGTCGGTGCGCGATTGAGCAACACCGGATGTTCTTTGATTACCACTTCAAGCGCATCCCATACTTCAGTCAGACCTTTGTCAACCATTTTTTTTGCTGATTTTATATTGTTGGAAACTCCGTCCTCAACAAGTTTTTTCATTACAAACGGCCGGAACAACTCAATAGCCATTTCTTTCGGCACTCCGCATTGATATAGTTTTAAATCAGGCCCTACGACAATGACGCTGCGCCCGGAATAGTCAACGCGCTTACCCAACAAATTCTGCCTGAAGCGCCCTTGCTTGCCCTTGAGCATATCGGAAAGTGATTTCAACGCACGTGAGTTCGCCCCCGTAACTGCCCTGCCGCGTCTGCCATTATCAATGAGTGCGTCGACAGCTTCTTGAAGCATTCTTTTTTCATTTCTGACTATGATATCAGGCGCGTTTAACTGTATCAGGCGTTTTAGCCTGTTATTTCGGTTAATAACGCGGCGATAGAGATCATTCAAGTCAGATGTCGCAAATCGACCGCCATCAAGCTGAACCATCGGCCTTATCTCGGGGGGGATGACAGGAAGCACCTCTATGATCATCCATGTTGGATCATTTCCAGACTGGCGGAAAGCTTCGACAACTTCGAGCCGTTTTACCAACTTAGCTTTTTTCTGACCGGTTGCGTCGCGCGCCTCAGCTTTGAGCTGCTCTGAGAACTTCTCAATATCGATATCCGCTAACAAGTCGCGAATCGCTTCGGCGCCCATACCTGCCCGGAAGTCGTCCTCGTATTTCTCCCGCATCTCTCGGTATTCTTTTTCAGTTAATATCTGATTTTTGCGCAGGGGCGTGTCTCCCGGATCGATTACTATATACGTCGCAAAATACAACACTTTCTCTAGTACTCTGGGAGTCAAATCCAACAGCAGTCCCATCCGCGACGGAATGCCTTTGAAATACCAAATATGTGATACGGGAGCAGCTAGTTCAATATGCCCCATCCTCTCGCGCCGTACGTTGGATTTTGTAACCTCAACACCGCATCGGTCGCAGACTTTTCCTTTGTATCGTATCTTTTTATATTTACCGCAATGGCACTCCCAGTCTTTCGTCGGGCCGAATATTTTCTCGCAAAACAGCCCGTCACGTTCGGGTTTCAGCGTCCTGTAATTTATAGTTTCCGGCTTTTTTACTTCGCCTTGCGACCAGCTTCGGATCATATTGGGAGAAGCTAGCCCTATTTGCATCGCATCGAAAGGTAAGAAACCCATTATTAGTCCTCCTCCTCTTCGTTATCGACAACAGCAAAACTGAATATTTCGTCAAATTCATCACTGTCTTCTATTTCATCTACTTCATCGTCCTCAACATCCACATCAAACATATCATCGGGATCAGGCTCTTGTATTGAATAACCCCTCGCGGTAAACTCTTCGTCGCTGCTTTGATAATAACTCCTGTCGCGAATATTTTCGCTTGACTCTTCGCTCTCTTCCCCTTGCAATTCAATCTTTACTCCGTTTTCATCGAGTACCCGAACATCAAGGCAGAGTGATTGCAATTCCTTAACAAGAACTTTAAACGATTCGGGTACGCCTGGCTTCGGAATATTGTGCCCTTTGACTATAGCCTCATATGTCCTGACTCTCCCGGTCACATCATCAGATTTTACCGTCAATATCTCTTGCAATGTGTAAGCCGCACCATACGCCTCAAGCGCCCACACTTCCATTTCGCCGAAACGCTGTCCGCCGAATTGTGCCTTTCCGCCCAACGGTTGCTGTGTAACCAGACTGTACGGACCTGTGGAGCGCGCATGTATTTTATCATCAACAAGGTGATGCAGCTTCATGAAGTATACATATCCGACTGTCACCGGATTGTCAAATGGCTCGCCTGTACGCCCGTCGAACAGCTCGCTCTTTCCATCCTCGCGCAGTCCCGCAAATTTTAACGTATCCCAAATATCCTGCTCATTAGCGCCGTTGAAAATTGGTGTTGCGACTTTCCAGCCAAGAGTTTTCGCAGCATATCCCAGATGAACTTCCAACACTTGTCCAATGTTCATTCGCGACGGAACCCCGAGCGGATTCAAAATGATATCAAGAGGTGTTCCGTCCGGCAAATAAGGCATATCCTCTTTTGGCAGTATTCGCGATACAACGCCCTTGTTGCCGTGGCGTCCAGCCATCTTGTCTCCGACGCTTATCTTTCGCTTGTGCGCTATGTAGCAGCGCACGACCATATTCACTCCGGGGCTCAGCTCATCGCCTTTTTCCCTTGTAAATACTTTTACATCAACTACGATACCGCTTTCTCCGTGCGGTACTTTCAGAGATGTGTCTCTTACTTCGCGCGCTTTCTCTCCGAATATCGCGCGCAACAATCTCTCTTCTGCTGTAAGGTCTGTTTCACCTTTTGGCGTCACTTTCCCGACTAGAATATCGCCTGCCTGGACTTCTGCACCAACACTTATGATGCCGCGTTCATCAAGGTAACGAAGTGCATCCTCTCCGACACCGGGAATATCCCTTGTGATTTCCTCAGGGCCGAGCTTTGTGTCGCGCGCATCGATTTCGTGTTCTTCTATGTGTATTGAAGTAAAAACATCATACATAGCAAGGCGCTCATTAATAAGAATTGCATCCTCGTAGTTATACCCCTCCCATGTCATGAATCCAACGAGTATGTTCTTCCCAAGCGATATCTCCCCCTCGCATGTTGATGGCCCGTCCGCGATGATCTCACCTTTTTGGACGCGATCACCAACCGAGACTATGGGTCGCTGGTTTGTGCATGTACCTTGGTTACTGCGCGCGAACTTTGTCAGCATGTGATCAATAACGCCTTGATTATCATATTCAACAGAAATGCGGGTCGACGATACATAGGAAACGACACCATCCTCTTGCGCTGCCATGACTACTGTCGAGTCAACGGCGCACTTATGCTCAATGCCGGTTGCGACGATGGGCGCTTCAGACATCAACAAAGGTACAGCTTGACGCTGCATGTTTGCACCCATAAGCGCTCTGTTGGCATCATCATTTTCAAGGAACGGAATCATTGCGGTAGCAATCGATACCATCATGCTCGGCGAAATGTCGACAAAATCTATTCTATCGCGATCAACTTCGATTATTTCGTCGCGATGACGGCAAGTTATACGCTCATTTAACAAACACCCGTTATCATCGATAGGTTCAGTTGCTTGTGCAACTAAATATTGATCCTCCACGTCCGCAGTAAGATATACGACTTCATCCGTGACTTCGAATGTTTCCTTATTAACCTTCCGAAACGGCGCCACCATAAATCCGTATTCATTAACGCGCGCATATGACGCTAAATATGATATCAGACCTATGTTCGGCCCTTCAGGTGTTTCTATAGGGCACATGCGTCCGTAATGGCTGTAATGTACATCGCGCACATCGAAGCTCGCGCGCTCACGCGAAAGCCCGCCGGGTCCCAGCGCGGACAGACGGCGCTTGTGTGTAAGTTCCGCTAACGGATTTGTTTGATCCATAAACTGCGATAGCGGCGATGAACCGAAAAATTCTTTTATAGCTGCTGTCACCGGGCGTATATTGATTAGCGACTGCGGTGTGATTATATCCAAATCTTGCAGTGTCATACGCTCGCGAATAACGCGTTCCATACGCGAAAACCCGACGCGGAATTGATTTTGAAGCAACTCGCCTACGCTCCTCATTCGCCTATTGCCCAGATGGTCAATATCATCCGGATCGCCAACGCCATGCGCAATACAATTTAAGTAGTTAACAGACGCAAATATATCATCAGGTATCAGATGTTTGGGTATCAGCTCGTCTATATTCTCGCGTATCGCATCTTTCAGTTCTTCTCCACTGTGTTTTTCCAACAGATCAAGCAGGACAATAAACCTAACCCGCTCTTTGATCCCCAGCTCGCCTTCCGGGTCAAAATCAACGAAGCTGTCCATCTTTACCATACCGTTAGCAAAAACCCTTATTTCGCGACCATCGCTGTAAACGTACGCGTCATTAACCCCGCGTGCATCAAGCTCCTCTGCGCGATCACGGGTCAACCGTTCACCTGCCTCTGCGATGATCTCACCGGTCAATGGGTCAGCAACAGGCTGCGATAGCTCATGGCCGCTGAGTCTTGACCAAATAGCAAGTTTTTTATTGAATTTATAGCGCCCGACCGTTGAAATATCATAACGGCGCGAGTCAAAGAAAAGGTTCGTAAGAAGCGTTTGCGCGCTATCAACTGTCGGCGGATCGCCTGGGCGAAGTCTCCTATAAAGCTCAATTAGCGCATCTTCATATGTTCGGCAGGTATCCTTGTCAAGCGTTGCAATGATTCGCTCGTCATCGCCAAAAATTTGCTTAAGCTGTTCGCTTGTTTCTACTCCGTTTTCAGCGCCTGCTATTGAGAGTCGCGAATAAATATTTTCATTTGGCCTCCCGACTGCCCGCAACAGCCATGTCACCGGCAATTTTCTATTCTTGTCAACCCGAACAAAAAAACCATCCGATGCATCTGTCTCATATTCGAGCCAAGCCCCGCGGTATGGGATCAACGTCGCTGCATAGATTGTGACCGCTGTTTTAATATCTGCTTTCTTTTCGTAATAAATACTTGGCGAACGGATAATTTGCGATACGACTACCCGTTCAGCGCCATTGATAATAAAGGTGCCCGCATTTGTCATTATTGGGAAATCTCCCATAAAGATTTCCTGTTCCTTAATCTCTTCCGTTTCCTTGTTGCGCAAACGTACACTGACCTTAATAGGCGCTGCATAGGTTGCGTCCCTTGCTTTGCATTCCTCGATCGAGTATTTCGGCTTCTCAGTCATACTGTAATCAATGAATGTCAGCTCAAGATTGCCTGTATGGTCTGTTATCGCCGCGACATCTCGAAAGACCTCCCTTAGTCCTGTATCAAAGAACCACTTATAAGAATACTTCTGGACTTCCAGAAGATTTGGCATTTCTTGGATTTCTTCAGTTCTTGCATAACTTTTGCGTAAAGTTCTGCCGTACACCACGTCTTTTGGCATTTGCTTCAACCCCAATTTGTTTTAATATTTGGCTAACAAAAAAGTCGGTACACCCGGATCAGCGGTAATATGTTTTGTTTCAATGTTGACAGTTTCGGTAAAATCATGATAGAATCCAAGCGGCGGGAATGTCGTGACGCTCTTTTTTACACAACGCCTCATAATACCATACGTGGATATCTTTGTCAAGTGATTTTTTGCTGTGCCTATGCGAAACCTTATGGTTTCTTTTTTATTGTATTTTTTGTTGTAATTATAATTTGATGTAGTATAATCACATAATAATTATGTATTATGTGTTATCTAGCTTTTCCGGAGCTTGTGAAGGATGTGTTTCTGAATATGGACGAAAAACAGGGAATTCTCAGGAAAATCCTATCAATTGAATGGGATATGTTCATTTCTGTGAACGAAGGCGGGGAGCAAGCAGACTGCCAGGAAGATAGCGTAACATTTGAAGGCATGCGCACAGCTCAGTTTATCGCATGGTCGCCCGAAGCTGCGGCATCTTATCTGGAAGATTTAGAAAAAGCTCAAGAATGCGGACGTAACCTCGTAGAAGAAAAATATATAAACATGATGAAAACCACAGAGCCCTCCAGATACTCCGCTTTACTTTCGCGCGTTACCATTCCATCCGATACAGTGTACTCAGCCGCAAGTGAAATATCAGAGATATTATTACAACAGGCATGTGTGCTTTTTGAGAATTATCCGCATGTATCCGGACATGGCCGACCTCTTTACTCTGCACTTGATTATGTGAATATTTCCATCGAAACGTATCAGTTTTGCGAACTTTTAACTTACTCCGCAAAAACACTTGCCGAGCTTAAGAAACATGTTGCCAAGTTGGAAAAAGACGGTGTATCACTCGCGAAATTGATCCTCGAAAACACAGTGAGGTTCTATGGGTATGAGTCTTTGGAGATAGCGGAAAAGACAATCCGAGAACGGAATGATGAGCTCGGCATTGAAATATCTCTCGGCTGCCGCCCGTGTGAGGAGCCCACATATGAATGAATTTTATGAAAAACTCGATGAACTTTACGGTACTGGCGATCTTGCGGCAGTTGAGAAATTTATGCTGAATGCCATTGCCCAAACCGGCGAAGACAGTCCCGAGCGCGCCGGTTTGTTAAACGAGCTTGGCGGCTTTTATAGAGGGCTCAGCAGATTCGCTGAATCCGAGGATGTATTCGGGCAGTCACTCAAGATTTTTGAATCAACAGGAATGGGCGCGACACCGGAATATGCTACAGTGCTCATTAATCTCGCAGGGCTTTACCGCATCATGGGTAATGCGGATAAAGCGGTCGACTTGTTTTTAGCCGCCATGAAAAAACTTGACGATGCAGACGCCCATGGCAGCTATGCCTATATCAGTGTCCTGAACAATCTGTCGTTGGCGTTTCTATCGAAAGGCGATCTGACACAAGCGCTTGAGTATGCAAGCAAGGCTTTGGATTTTATGCGGACAGGAAGAGGGAATGAGCATGAGATTGCATCGTCTTTGAATAATGTAGCCTCAATTCGCTTGCAGCAAGGCGAGCTTGATGCCGCTGATGAATTGATAACGGAAGCTTTGGAGATTTACGATACAATGATTGAGCCCGATGTTCACCACGCTGCTGCATTGACGACTAAAGCGGTCATAATGTGCCGCAAAGGCAATCACCGGGAATCTCTGAGCGAGTTTCGCCGCGCACTTGGGCTGACGAAAAGATTTTTTGGAGAAAACATTGAATTTGCAATTTGCAGACGGAATATTTCAGAGGTCTTCGAAGTGCTGGGCGACACTCCTTCCGCTGTTGAGGAACTGTCTGACGCGGTACGCATAATGGAAAAAATTCTTGGCCCTGCCGATGCTTCTGTTGAGACCGCGCGAAAAAAACTGGAACAGCTCATAGAAAGGCAAGGCAACTCATTATGAACGGTTTGAAGTTGAGCCGTGAATACTTCAATGATATAGCCAAACCGGGCATATGGCAGGATTTCCCTGATTTGTATCCGCGCCTTGCCGCCGGACTTGTAGGTAACGGTTCCGAATGCTTCGGTTATGATGATGAAATATCGCGCGATCATGATTGGGGCGTGGATTTTTATATCTGGACACTGGACGATGACAGTGATATGATTCCTGCGCTTCAGGATTGGAAGACGAAGTTATTTGACGACCATCCGCCTGAATACCCGCGAATCCGTTCTGAATACGGTGCGCGGGTTAATGTCATGACGTGCAGCTTTTTCTATAACGGTCTTGTTGGCGCACCGGCAGGTCCGCAGTCTCTCAAAGAATGGCTTCGAGCGCCGGAGGAACACTTTGCGTTAGCCGTCAACGGAGAGGTTTTCTTTGACGGCCCAGGCGAGTTTACCAACAGACGCGATTATCTGCTTGACTATTATCCCGAAGATATCAGGCGGAAAAAAATAGCTGCAAAATGCATGGCGCTCGCTCAGACGGGGCAGTATAACCACGAACGAACCGCAAAGCGCCGCGATTGGGTCACGCTCCGAACCGTTCTGTCACGTTATACAGAAAATGTAATTGCTATAATTTTTCTATTGAATAAAGTTTACAGGCCCTACTATAAATTAGCTTTCCGTGCAATGAAAGACCTTCCCGTACTCGGCTTTGAAGCATCGCAGTTACTACTGAAGATTGCTGAAACCGGCAATTTTGACGATGAGTCGTTTTCAACGCATCAACAATGCATTTCGGAACTTTGCGGGTTAATCGCAAGCGAGTTGAGGACGCAAAGGCTGTCCGAATCAGACGATTGGTTCCTGACGACACACGGCGAGGAAATCCAAAGCAAAATCGAGGATTCTTTCCTCCGCTCCCTCCCGACGCAATACGAAATTTAATATAATGCGCAATACAAGGTGAATAATTTATGAAAAATGTATTAGTTATCGGTGGTAGTATGTTCACCGGCAGAGTTTTTTCTATACAAGCTTCGAAAAACGGCGGATTTGAACTGCATGTTGTCAATAGGGGCAACTACCCTATGTCGCTGGAACGCGTAACACAATACAAATGCGATAGGCACGAACCTCAGATAATCGCCAACCTCGTTCCTGATATAACGTACGACGCGCTTGTCGATTTCTGTGCTTACAATCCCGGCGAGATAGACACAATTATCGGCACACTCGGCAAACGAATTCAGCAATACATCTTTTTCAGCACAGCCAGCGTCTGTGTCCCTGCCGATGGTTTTTTAGACGAATCTGCACCGACTGAAGCTTTCGGCATAGAAAGCGACAATCCTATTTCCGGCTATATTAGTAATAAAATCAAACTTGAGCAAGAGCTGGCGGAAGCGTGTTCAAAAGCAGGGATAAGATATACCATACTGCGCCCATCATTTATATACGGACCGTTTAATTACGCTCCCCGCGAATCGTTTTTTATTGAACTGATTGCAAAAAAACAAGCTGTCCCTGTTCCTATCGACTCACACTCGCGTTTTAGCTTCGTTTATGTTCTCGATGTAGCCGATGCGCTTATGAAGTGCATAGATGATGAAAGAGCCTATGATGAGATTTTTAACTTAGCAGGCATCGAAGCCGTCACATATCCGATGCTCATATCCGACTTGGAACGTTGCAATAAAAGCCCGTTTGAGACATACCGGGTCACAATCGAGCAAGCGGAAATGCAGAACCTGCCTCTACCCTTTCCGCTGATTGGGGACACACTTTATAGCGGACAAAAGTTTTCAAAAATATTTGGTTTTAATTACACTCCTTTCTCGGAGGGTATGGAAAAGACATTCAAGGTATTCTACTCGTTGCACACTAATTAGAAAGAGGTTATATGACATGGACGAAAAACAACGGACACCAATACGGAAAGAAATGCTGGTTTTCTTCGGCATCGTTGCACTTTTTGCTTTTGCGAGCGGCATGAGCGACAACGTCATATCCAACTATTTTGTTGACGCATATAACGTTGACTCAGTTGAGCGAGGTTTTCTTGAATTTCCTCGCGAATTTCCCGGGATATTATGCTTCTTAATAGTTGCGTTCACATCCTCACTCGGCGATGTCCGCCTTGCTTTTTTCGCACAGGCGTTGTGTATTATTGGCATAGTCGTACTTGGTTTGTCCACCCCTGTTTTCGCTGTCATGGCACTGTTCATTTTTATCCATTCTTTAGGCGCACATATATTTTTTCCGCTGCAGGACAGCATTGGTATGTCGATAGCAGAAGAAGGTGCGCTCGGTAAGAGGATGGGGCAATACGCTTCAATACGGTCAGCTACGATGATGCTGGCAAGCATACTCATTTTTATAGGTTTCAGAGCCGGATTTTTCAGCTTCAAAACGCAGATTAAGCTGCCTTTTATCATAGCTGCCGTCGGTTTTTTGGGAGTGCTGATACTATTCCTTGTACTTCATTACAAGTACAATGTCCATGGCGAGGTGCGAAAGAAAAAGTTTCAGATTGTACTAAAAAAGGAGTACAAGCTTTACTATGTACTCGCGATTCTGACTAGCGTCCACAGGCAGATCATGATTGTTTTCGGTCCTTTTGTATTAATCGTGCTCCTTGGCCAGGAGGCTTCCACCATGGCCCTTCTGGGGATCATCTCATCATTGATCGGGGTTTTTATGCTGCCGTTTATAGGACGTTGGATAGACCGCATCGGCCCAAAAATGCTGTTGTTGGCAGAAGGTCTCATGTTCATTTTTGTATACATTGCATTTGGTTTTATGAGCGGGGGTTTTGAGCGGGAGACGATTGCAGTCGTGGGCGTACCGGTCTTCATCGTCTTTGGTCTGTACATTTTCGAGCGGTTTACCATGCAGTTTGGTATAGTACGTTCCGCTTATCTGAGGTCTATAGTTACCGACCCGTCTGATGTAACCCCGACTCTTTCGACCGGATTCAGCATGGATCATATCGTCTCGATCGGCTGTGCGTATCTTGGCGGTGTCGTATGGAATGAGTACGGTTCGCAATATGTCTTCTACGGCGCGGCAGTGCTTTCTGTTCTAAATGTCATCGTTGCAATAATGATCAAACAGCCAAAAAAGGCTGTAGACGCTCCGGCTGAATGATGTATGCACTGTGACGCCGAGGGTAAGGAGCTATGAGAAAAGTTCGGATATCGTACTTGGGGAGCGGGTTATTTGTTCTTGCTGCAGTCCTAATAATAGCAACAAAACCGTTTTCAGCGAGCCTGAGTGATACTGCTCAGATAGTTCTTGGCACCATTTTAGTCACATTGAGCATTTGGATATTCAAGCCTTTCGATTTGCCTTACTCGGTGGGCGGATTGTTTCTGGCTTTCATCTCCCTGGCTGCAGGGCTTCAACCTGCAACTGTATTCTCCGGCTTTACACAGCCTGCTATATGGACTTTAGTGCCCGCACTTTTCTTCGGATTTACGCTTCAGAAGACAGCGCTTGGAAGGCGTATTGCTATGGGGATAGTAAAGCTGTGCAGACCTTCTTACCTGTCTTTGGTATTGGCATGGGTTCTGATCGGGCTGATACTGAGTGCTTTGACGCCGTCGATTACAGTGAGGGTCGCTATTGTCATTCCGATTGCTGTTCAGTGCTGTGAGTTATGCAAACTAAAAAAAGGATCTAAGGGCAACTCATTGATTCTGTTGACAGCATTTGCCATGGCGCTCATTCCGGGTTCCGGATGGTTGTCAGGGTCGCTGTGGGGGCCGTTCATATCCGGTTCTATCAACGCAATTCCCGAAACCCAAGGTCTTGTAACATTTGATAGTTGGTTTAACGTGTTGTTTCTCCCGATGATTATAACAACAGTGATTGTGATAGCAGGTAGCTTGCTTGTATTGAAGCCAAAGGAAACAATCTCAAAAGAGGCTATCGATATCATAAAAAAACAACCGATTCACAAAATGAGCCGGCATGAGATGATTTCCGGTGTAGTTCTTGTGATTGTTTTCATAATGCTTTTGACCGGCAGTTTTCACGGTTTGCCGGACGCTGCCGTTTGTTTAGCTGCCGTCTTCGCATTATTCTTGTTTGGTGTACTGGAGTCCAAAGATTTTAACGCCGGCGTCAATTGGGATTTGGTTGTTTTCTTTGCCATGGCCTATAGTCTTGGGTCAATCTTTACCGAGACCGGGATTTCTGAGTGGCTTGAGGGTATCATTGTCCCGGCAATCGCCCCCATTGCCGGCAATCCATGGCTGTTTGTGTTCAGCATTACGATATTAATGTTCATTTGGAGATTTTTCGATGCTGCGTTGCTTGTCCCGACTATAGCAATCATGGTTCCTATACTACCTGCAATACAGCAGGAGTATCAAATCAGCCCACTGGTTTGGCTTGCTGTTTTCGTCATGGCAGCAAACTGTTTCTTCATGGGATACCAGAATATGTGGGCCATGCTGAGCAAATCGATCGCCGGAGATAGGGCGTGGGAAAACAAGCATTTAAGCACATACGGCGTTTTATATTTTGTTGCGTGTATGCTTTCTCTGATAGCGGCAATCCCAATGTGGATCAGCGCCGGATTATTCGGCTAGAGCTTGAAGTCAAACAATCTCCAATTTTTTTATTGACAACGGTTTTGCGTTTTAGTATAATGGCTGGGCCGCTGTATTTGGGAGCATAGCTCAGCTGGGAGAGCACATGCCTTACAAGCATGGGGTCACAGGTTCAAGTCCTGTTGTTCCCACCAGCAAGGCGAGCAAAGCGGCTGCAAGGCCCAGTAGTTCAGTTGGTTAGAACGCCAGCCTGTCACGCTGGAGGCCGACGGTTCGAGTCCGTTCTGGGTCGCCATGCCATCG
>Ga0099364_10000382_pt1 | contig 74054 bp, 60 predicted proteins | sample TergutTh196P3_FD_73070 | JGI IMG/M metagenome (GOLD analysis project Ga0099364, IMG submission 73070) | Microcerotermes parvus P3 segment gut microbial communities from Pointe-Noire, Republic of the Congo - Th196 P3 | ecosystem: Host-associated > Arthropoda: Insects > Digestive system > Gut ...
ATGATCAGTTCTTCTGCTACCTTGCCTTCAAGATAACCGATTGCCTTGAGTTCACCTGCCTCGTAGGGGACGTCCCATTGGAGGTGGAGGTCGTGAGTTGTCGGCCTTGTATTCTTTGCCCTGATATTCCAGGCGCCGAGTGAGCCAACATTGGGGAAGTCATAACCCTTGGTTCCTACAAGCTTACCGTTAATGTAAAGACTTACAGAATGGTAGTTTGTATAACCAATAACGGAAATAAATTCACCTTCGCGTCCCTTCCAGTTCCAGTGGGGAACCAGGTGCAGGGTATATTTTTCATCGTTCCAGATACTTCTGAAATAGTAGAAGGTATCTTTCTGGAAGCCGGCGGTGTCAATCGGGCCGGATGTTGCATTTTTGCTCGGCCAGCGTGATTCACCAAGATAGTCAACACCTGTCCAGAGATAGTCACCTGCAACAAAGTCACGGCTTGCCGTATAGCGCCACAGGAAGGCATTGCGGAGTGTTACCTTGTCGTAGTCGGCACGGAACATCTGCTCGCCATCTATCGGCGTGATATTGTAAAGACCCCTTAAACCGCCGCAGCTTGGGTTTTCTGCTCCAACCATTTTGCGGTTCGGGTATGCCCTTCTGTCCTCATCATAGAGGGTCTCGGCTCTCATCCTCCAGCGTGCAACATAGTTATAACCAACTACATCGAGGCCGGTTTCGAATTCTTCTCTGGCCTGATTTGATTCTGTTGATTTAATATTATCGCAGGCAAGGGTGACATGCCTTGTGGGATCTTCCCTCTTGCAGATTGCCTGAAGTTTAAGAAGAATTTCCACACCTTCAATGGATGCCTGTTCGGGGATTTCGTTACCGACACTCCAGAGTATGATACTCGGATGGTTCCTGTCCCTGTGAAGCATGGTTAAAAGGTCGGCTTCGTGATCCCTTGAGTAGAACTGGCTATAGCCGTACTGTGAATGACTGCTGTATCCGTATACAACGCTCTTGTGCTTGCAAAGGAGCCATTCATCGAAAGCTTCGTCCATTACAAGGAAGCCCAGTTCGTCACAGAGATCCAGAAGTTCTACGGACGGCGGGTTATGCGCCATTCTGATTCCGTTACAGCCCATGTCTTTAAGACGTAATAACCTTCTTTTCCAAATTTCCTTGAAGTTTCCTGCCCCTGTAAGACCGCAGTCATGATGTACGCACATACCCTTGATCTTGGTTCTTACATCATTAAGGAGGAAGCCCTGGTCGCAGTCGAATACTGCGGTACGGATACCCATTTTTGTGGTATAGGTATCTACAACTTTTTCTCCCACAAGGAGGGATGTTTCTACAGTATAAAGATAGGGATCCTTGTCGCTCCAGAGATGGGGGTTTTCCACATTCGGGATAACCATTGCATGACCAAGTCCGCCCGGTTCTATGCTAAGGACGGAACCGCTGGATGCAACTTCCTTGCCGTCAGCATCGCAAATTTTATGCTGGGCTGTTACATCTACCGGCACCTTTCCTTCGTTCTGAACCCTGGTTTGAATCTGGATTCTGGACATGGTTTTATTGTTATAAATACCGTTAGTCGCAATATAGATTCCGTTTTGCTTTAAATGAACATCGTTTAGTTTTAAAAGATAAACATTTCTGTAAATTCCCGATCCTGTATACCAGCGGGAATTCGGCTGCCTAGAATTATCTACACGGACAGCAAGAAGATTCTCTCCGGGTTTAATTTTTTCGGAAATGTCTACTGTAAATTCTGAATAACCATAGGCCCATCCGCCCACTGCTTCGCCGTTAAGGAAGACTGTGGAATCCTGGAATACACCGTCAAACTGGAGTACCGTTCTTCCGCCTTCGGGGGCAGTGAATTTCTTTCTGTACCAGCCGGTACCTCCCTTTGCATAACCGCCGCCTGAACCGGCAGCATGTTTTTCATCGACCGGATAGTCTGTGTCCCAGTCGTGGGGGAGCACAAGGGCTTTCCAGCCGGAATCGTTGAAGGAAGGTTTTGAATGTTCTTCAGAATCACCCAAAAAGAATTTCCAGCCTTCGTTAAAACAGATCTTTTGTCTTGTAATATCTGGCATTAATGATAACTCCTTTACGATGGGAATATACCCATCTATATTTAAAGAAAAAAAAACAAAAAAACTGCCTCCTGCAAAACCAAAGACCAGGTCAGTGGTTTTGCAAAAGGCTTAATTAAGCTTTACTGAGCCATTCTCTGAACATAGGCAGTGTAATCACGCCTTACAATCTGTTCAATTCTTGGCAGACCGGCCTGTCTCATCTGACCCCACCAGGTTTGAAGTCTCGCTTCTGTTTCATTGAGGTAGATACCGCATTCAAAACTGGGTCTGTATTCTGCAATGAGTGCTGAAATTACTGCCCATTCCATCTGGAATTCGGTTAAGTTGACCCTGAATCCGTCAATGGTAAGATCCCTGATTCTGGAATCAAAATTATCTGAAAGATAAATTTCCTGAGCCGGTGTGTCGGCTGCTCTAATCTGGGTTCTGTCATTGGGGAAGTCAAGCGCCCATGTCCAGTGGTTATAGGTATAGAATTCATTTTCCGGTCCGGGACTCCACTGATTGTTGGGTTCCCTGATCCAGTGTACACCTTCAATGCCTCCCTTAAGGAGCCATACCAGTTCGTCATTGGTTTTCATTAGATCGAGTACGACCGCTGAGCGTTCAATAACCGGGGACATTGAAGAAATTGCCCACATATTATTGTTAAAGCTCATCCTGCGGATTGTTGCATTCGGGGAAATGTCATACCAGCCGGCTCTTCCATGACCGTTTGTTTCCATTGTTTTTCCAACCTGGAAGAGGGTCATGTTCCAGAACATGGAGGCAGATCTTCCGTTTTCGAAATTGTCCCTAACGCCGACAGTATTGTTCATAACATTGCGGCTCCAGGTATCATTTGCATACCATCTTGCCATGATATGAACATAGTCCCTGTACCATTCACTGGTATAAAGGAAGTGCAGTTCATCGGCTGTGGGTTCACGTCTCTGGTCGTGCCATGCGAAGTAGACAGGCTGGGGTGTGGTAAGAACATCGCGGTACTCAAGATAGACCTGCATTAATTCCCATGTTGTTGCGGCTGTTTCATAACCCCCAACGGTCGGTTCGTTACGTGAAACTGTGAAAATGTAGTTTTCCAAAGAAGCCCAGTCTGTGGGTACGGGCAGATTGTATTTTTCCCTTAAGTCGTCCCTGATAAGGGCAAACTTATATTCTGCACCTGCTCTTGATGTGGGGATGGCATAAACCACACCCTGTGTTCTGGCCTGTTCCCATGACAAGGGGAGCTGTGTTCTCCAGACATTTGGCATCCATCTCTGAGCAAATTCAGGAGTAATTTCCTGGAAGGAACCTTTTGCAGCTTCTTCATCATAGAGATGCCAGGGGGCTGTAAAGACAATGTCTGCCTCGCCGCTGGCCAGGATTAGAGGATACATTGTTCCCCTGCTGGCTCCGGGTACCCATAATACTTCCAGTGTTGTGTTAATAATTGGATTAAAGAAGCGTCTATTTGCTTCTGCAACAACAAGCTGGGCATCCCTTTGTTCGGTGCCGAACCAGGTAATGGAAAGGGTAACATGCTCTCCAAGATCCATACCCCGATAACTTGGATCAGGGCTTACGAAATCTGTTACTTCGCCTGATGGACGGCTTGAACCGCCGCAGCCAATAAAGGCTATTCCAAGCAATAACAGAACAAAAATTGTAGCAAAACGTTTCATTTTCGCTCCTTATAAAATAATATTGTAATAAAAGACAAAAGGCCTTGGTTAAAACCCCGACCCTTTGTCAATATACCTTTAATTAGCGTCCGATGCGGGCGCGGAAATCGGTGTACTGCTGTCTTACCATTGCAGTCATTCTGTCAAGACCGGCGGCTCTTAACCTGCCGACAAATTCATCAATTCTTGCATCTGTCTGGGCTCCGAAGATACCGCAGAGGAAGCTGGGGTTCCATTCGGCAACAAGGGCTGCAATTACCGCCCATTCTGATGCCATGGGAGCCATGTCAATTCTGAAGGCATCCATGTCTATGTCTACGACCCTTCTGTCAAGATCGGCAATTAAATCTATCCTGTCCTGTGGAGAACCGGGAGGGAATGCCAGTCTTAGCATACCTTCAAAGTGGAAGGCACCTGTCCAGTGGTCTATCGGGTATCTTAGTACATCAGGTCCCTGGGCATAGGTGGTCGGAGTGGGTCTTACATGGTGTCTGCCTTCTATACCGTAGATAAAGAGGTTTCCAATGTCATCGGTTGTCTTGGCAAGATCCAGTACCAGAGCTGCCCTTTCCATCTTGTTGGAGAAGGATGGGAAGGCCCAGAGGTTGGAGTCGAAGGGGCGGCGCCTTACAACAGCGTTTGGTGAAATTTCCCAGAAGGAAGCTGTGCCGAAGCCGTTATTCTGCATGGTGTCGCCAATGTCGAACATAAAGTTATGCCAGAACATGGTGGCAGAACGACCCTGACGGAATTGGTCTGCAACCGTAATTGTCTGGTTCATTACGTTCATACCGAAGGCACCTGCTGTAAACCAGCGAGACATGGCAACTGCATAATCCCTATACCATTGGCTGGCATAAAGGAATACGAGTTCATCTGCTGTAGGCATTGGACCCCTGTGATGCCAGGCAAAGTAGGTGGGCTGGGGTGTTAAGAGGATGTCCCTGTTCTGTAAGTAGACATTCATGAGCTCCCATGTGGTTGCCGCTGTATTGTAAACAAGGAGTTCGGATTCTTCACGGGCAATGGTAAAGACATACTGTTCAAGCGTGTCCCAGTTTGTAATGGGGGGCAGGTTATGCTTAAGCCTAAGCTCTTCGCGAACCATTGTAAACTTGTGTTCCCAGGTATTCCAGGAGTTGGGTACCCCATATACTCTACCGTCTATCCTTGCCTGTTCCCAGGACATGGGATCCTGAAGAGCCCAGACATTGGGCATCCATCTTTGGGCAAATTCGGGGGTTACCTCGTGGAAGGAGCCTTTTCTGGATTCCTGTTCATAATAACGCCAGGTAGCAGTAAAGATGAGGTCAATATCTTCCCCTCCGGCAAGAAGCAGCGGATACATCTGTGCAAGATTTACCGCAGGCATTATCTGAAGGTCAAACTCTGTATTCAATATGGGTCTGAAATAACGGGAGTTTGCCAGTTCAATAACTTCCGGTCTATCCGGAGCTTCTACACCACTGAAGTTATAAACTGTAATAACTTCACTTCTGGTTAAATCGAAGCCCGCATATCTGGGATTGGGGCTGCGAAAATCCGAAACAGTACCCTGGGGTTGTGTGCTTCCGCCGCAGGCAATGAATGCCAGAGCGAGGAAGGCCAGGATCGCTAATGTGCCGAATCTTTTCATCTTTCTCTCCTTACTTTCTCCTATTAATTATAAATGTTATTAGAAACATTTAAGTAACCTGTAATTATTCTACCTGTATATCCAGAGAGACATCTTTCATTCCCTCCGAAGAAATGGTAATTTTTCCATTACCCTTCTTTATACCCCTCACTATGCAGAGGACTTTCCCTGCAAGCATCTTTCTTTCGGTATTATAGTAGGGTGTATGATCTTTTGGATCTCCGTTATCCAGTCCAAGGAACTGAATGACTCCCTCTGTTTTTACGTTAACGGCATTATCCGCATTCGCAACAAAGAGGCCGTTTTTATCGAAGGCTTCAATCTCTATATTGGATATTCCATATAGGGGAATGGAGCTTCTGTCTGCGTTAGCTTTTAGAGATGAAGCAGAATCTGTTGTTTTAATTATCAGCTCTGCAGCTTCTTTTCCGCCAATTGTGCCTACGGCTTTTAATTCTCCGGCTTCGTATGGGACATCCCAGCGAAGATGGAGATCGTGGGTTGTTGGAGTGGTGTATTTTGTTTTTACAAGCTCCGGCCCCAACGATGTTGCATTCGGGAAATCATAACCCTGGGTACTTACAAGGCGACCGTTAAGGTAAAGACTCACCGATTCGCAGTTTGTATAACCGATAATCGTTATGAATTCTCCCTCCCTGCCTTTCCAGTTCCAATGCGGTACAAGATGGAGGGTAATTTCTTCCTTGTTCCATAAACTCCTGAAATAGTAAAATGTATCTTTCTGGAATCCGGCGGTATCTATTGGGCCGGAAGTAGCCTTTACATTCGGCCATCTTGCTTCGCCAAGATAATCAACACCTGTCCAAAGATAATCTCCGGCAACATAGTCGCGGCTGCCTGTAAAGCGCCATTGGTATTCATGGGTATGGGTTACAAGGTCGTAATCCATGCGGAAGAAACGCTCGCTTTCACGGGTCTTGTAATAACCGCGTATGCCGCCTGCACTTGGGTTTTCGGAACCAATCATTTTACGTTTGGGATAACGGCGTTTGTCATCTTCGTAAAAGGTTTCCGATCTTGTATACCAGCGGCCGGCGTAATTGTAGCCGACAACATCTATGGAATCCAGATAATCGAATGTTGAACGTCCGGGCTCCCAGGCTTCTATCATGTGAGATGCAACACAGACCGATCTTGTCGGGTCTTCCCTGTGGCATATGTCCTGTAAAAAGTTCAAGACCTTTGGGCCTTCCTTTACGGACTGTTCGGGGATTTCGTTTCCAATGCTCCATAGGACTATGCTTGGATGATTCCTGTCCCTGTGAAGCATGGTAACAAGGTCGGCTTCTGCATCACGCTCGAAATATTCGCAGTAGCCATAAATTTGGGGTTTAACGTTTTTGGGTATTAAGCTTTTTTCAAGTCCCTTGTCAAATTCTGCAGGAGCACTTACTGCTCCCTTTAATCTTGGCATTAGCCATTCATCGAAGATCTCGTCCATGACAAGGAAGCCGAGTTCATCGCATAGATCCAGCATTTCTATAGAGTGGGGATTATGAGCTGTTCTTATGCCGTTACAGCCCATGTCTTTTAAGCGTAAAAGGCGTCTTTCCCAGATCTCCCTGTAATGGGCGGAACCTGTTAAACCGCAATCATGGTGAATGCACATTCCCTTTATCTTTACCCTTTCGCCGTTTAAGAGGAAGCCTTTATCGGCATCGAATTCTGCCGTTCTTATTCCAATTTTTGTCTTTAATCTGTCAACAATCATCGAATCTACAGTTAAGAGGGTTTCCACGGTATAAAGATAGGGATCTTTATCGCTCCATAAATGAGGATTGTCAAACATGGGCGTTACCATTGCCCGCCCTTCGCAGTCCGGTTTAACATTCACAGCGGAAGCTGTAACTGCAACCTCGTTTCCTTCGGCATCAAATAAATGATGTTCTACAAGAACATTGGCGGTTTTTTTGCCTTTGTTTTCCACATAGGTCTGCATCTGGAGTCTTGCCTTTGATTGCTCAAGGTAGACACCATTGGTTACGATGTAAATACCGTTTTGTTTTATATGGACATCGTGTAGCAGGAGGAGATAGACATTCCTGTAAATTCCCGAGCCGGTATACCATCGGGTATTTGGCTGTCTTGAATTGTCCACCCTTACGGCAAGAAGATTTTCTCCCTTTACAAGGTGGTCGGTAAGATCGATTGTAAATTCGGTATAGCCGTATCTCCAGCCCCCGACTTCATTTCCGTTAAGGTAGATCGTGGAATCCTGAAAAACACCGTCAAACTGAATTTCAATTCTTTCCGCTTCGGGGGCGGTAAATTTTTTTCTGTACCAGCCTATTCCGGCTTGCACATAACCGCCGCCCGAGCCTGAAATTGCGTTTTCGTCTACCGGGTAATCCATGCCCCAGTCGTGGGGAAGTACAACAGATTTCCATGAAGCCTCATTTTCCAGATTGGCAGAAGAAAACTTTTCCGAATCTCCCAGAAAAAATTTCCAGTCCTCATTAAACCAGATCTTCTGTCTGCCTTCACCGCTATTCATCTATTGTACCTCCTTTTGGATATAAATTATAAACCTCTGAAATTGTTTCTGTATTCGGTATACTGGGCTCTTGCCAGTGCTACCATTCTGTCCAGACCTGCTTGCCTTAATCTATTGCCCCATTCGGTAAATCTGGCGTCTGTCTGACCTTCGAAGATACCGCATTCAAAGCTTCTTCTGTACTCTTCGATGAGTGCGGACATTACCGCCCATTCTGTTGCCATGGATGAAACATCGAACCTGAAACCGTCCATTTCTATATCTACGGTTCTGTCCATGAACATCTGGGTCATTTCAATCTGTGCCTGCGGTGTTCCGACCGGCCAGTCAATTGTCAGGTTTCTGGGGAAGTCAAAAGCTCCGCCTACCCAATGACCTGCAGGATAGCCTGAAGCTTCCGGTCCGGGTGTATAGGTTGTGGGGCTTGTTCTAATCCAGTGCCTGCCTTCGATGCCGAACCTGATATTGTAAAGGAGTTCGTCGTTAGTTTTCATAAGATCCAGTGCAAGGGCTGCCCTTTCAATATTGTTCGATGTAGCTGCAATCGCCCACATATTGGTATCGTAGGATCTGCGCCTGACAACGGTGTCGGGCGAAATTTCCCACCAGCTCGGTGTTCCAAAGCCGTTTTCTTCCATTGTTACGCCAACGCCGAATACAGCGGTTGTGTGATAATGTGTTGCAGACCTTCCCTGTACAAACTGGTCGCGGACGGCGACTGTCTGGTTCATTACGTTCCTGCCCCAGGCCCCGGCTGCGTACCAGCGTGCCATTGTGAGGGCATAGTCCCTGTACCATTCACTTGTATAGAAGAAGTGGAGGTCGTTGGGATCGGGAAGTCCGCCTGTATGATGCCATGCAAAATAAACCGGCTGGGGTGTTAAAAGGATGTCCCTGTGCTGCATGTAGACGCACATAAGTTCCCAGGTAGTTGCGGCTGTATTGTATGCAGGTACACCGGGCTCGTTAGCCGAAACTGTAAAGGCATACTGTTCGAGGGTTGCCCAGTCGGTTAGAGGAGGCAGATTGTATTTTAATCTAAGGTCTTCGCGGATAACACCGAACTTATGTTCAAAGTTAGCAAAGGCTGCAGGAACCGCATAAATGGCTCCGTAAACCCTCGCCTGTACCCAGGAAAGTGCAGGCTGGGTTGCAAGAATATTCGGCATATAGGTGCTGAGGAAATCGTCTGTTAATTCCACAAAGGAGCCTTTTGCCGCTTCTTCATTATAGAAACGCCAGGGGGCTGTGAAGATAATGTCTACATCGCTTCCGCCTGCCAGAAGGAGGGGATACATTTGTGCTGCATTGACATTGGGCAGCAGTACCGGCTCAATTGTTGTATTTAAGATCGGACGCATATAACGATCATTAATATATTCAATTACTTCTTCACGATCCGGTGCTACCGTATCGCTGAGGTTGTAAATTGTAATATGTGCTTCCCTCGAAAGATCATGTCTTGCGTAAGAGGGATTGGGACTGCGGAAATCAGTTACAGCACCCTGAGGCTGTCTGTTGCCGCAGGCAATAATGGATATAGCAAGTATAACCAAAACCGCTAATGTAGTAAATCTTTTCATCTTTTTCTCCTTTTAATAGGTAGCTTAACGTAGAAAGGAGGCTTCCCCATTAATCCATTAAAGCGGATCTAAAATGGAAAAGCCTCATATTTCAAACTTGTCTTAGCCTTTAACAGAACCGATGGTAAGACCTTTGACAAAGAATCTCTGTACAAAGGGATATGCCATCATCATTGGACCTGTGGCTATAACTGTCATTGCCATTTTCATACTTTCCATTGGTACAGAACCAAAGTCCATACCGGACAATTCGGAAAGTCTTGCCAATTCTGCGGCAGAGTTAAGAAGGTTTTGTAAAAAGTACTGGAGTGTATAAAGATGACTGAACCTTGGGCTTATAAAGAGCATACAGTTAAACCAGTCATTCCAGTATGAAAGTGCAGTAAACAGACCTATTGTCGCAAGAAGGGGAGTGGCAATGGGGATCATGAGTCTTAGATAGATTGTAAAGTCGTGGGCTCCGTCCATCTTTGCCGATTCTACAATTTCGTAGGGGAGCCTCCTAAAGAAGTTCTTGCTGATAATCATATTCCAGACAGAGAACATGGAAGGCAGGATTAGTGCCAGCAATGTATTGTTAATTCCCAGACCCCTTGTAAGGAAGAGATAATAGGGAACCAGTCCGCCACTAAAGAGTGTTGTGAAATAGAAGAAGAAGGAGATTGGATTTCTCCAGTAGAAGTCCCTGCGGCTTAAGACATAACCGGTCATGGTAACAACAAAGAGGGCAAGGAAGGTGCCGATTATTGTAACCGTAGCGGTTGTCCTGTAGGCGTTCAGGATGATGGTAGGATTGGTTATAACATTCCTGTAACCATCCAGTGACCATTCTCCCGGCCAGAAACTGAAGCCTTCACGGATAATCAATCCTTCATCCATAAATGAATTAATGAAAACCAGATAGAAGGGAATAAAACATAAGAGGGCAAAACCAATAAGATAGGTATAGCCTACAATATAAAAGACTAGCTTGTCCGGTGTAATTTTTACCAGGGGATTAGTATGCTTCTTTCGCTTGGCACCCGGTAATGATTGTGACATGGTACTCATTGTTCAGCTCCTTAAAATAGGGTGTAGTCAGGTTCGATTTTCTTGACTACAAAGTTCATGGTGACTATAGAGGCAAAGCACAATACACTCTGATAGAGACCTGCTGCTGCAGCCATGCCGATATTGGAAGAGTTCATCATGGACCTGTATACGAAGGTATCAATGATGTCGGATACCTCCAGAAGCAGTTGTGAACGGCCTACGATCTGATAGAACATTCCAAAGTCACCTCTAAATATTGAACCTACTGCCAGAAGCATCATGATAACCATGGTAGGTCTAATATGGGCAATTGTAATATGCCAGGTTCTTTGCCAGATATTTGCGCCGTCAATTTCCGCCGCTTCCAGCATTTCCTGATCCATACCTGCTATGGATGCCAGATAAATGATGGTTGCATATCCGACCACCTTCCACATCCTTAATGCTACAAGGAAGAAGGGGAACCTGGATGGATTTCCGTAAATGTTTACCCTTTCTAATCCTAGTCCTGTAAGAACGGTGTTAATTACACCGTTTTCCCATCCGAATATACTCATGACTATGGATGCAGCAACAACCCATGATATAAAGAATGGTAAAAAGGTAAAGGACTGGAATATTTTCTTCGTCTTTTTGAATGGGAGTTCGTTAATGGTAACAGCCAGACAAACTTCCATAAACATTCCTACAGATATAAATGCAGCATTATAAGCCAGGGTATTCCTGGTTAGAGTCCATAATCTTCCGGAAATTATCAAGAATCTGAAGTTTTCAAATCCAACCCATGGACTTCCCCACATTCCAAGGCGGTTATTGAATTGTTTAAATGCAACAACGATGCCACCCATTGGGATGTAGGAAAACATAATGATGTAGGTAAGTGCCGGAAGCAGCATGAGCCACATATACCGGGTTTCCCAAATCTTGTTAGCGAAGGTTTTTCGCTTTGGCATAAATCCTCCAATTAATTAGGTATGATCATAAATTATCCCACCCTTTGGTTTAGCTGTCAACAAAAAAATAATGATTTTTGCAACTTTTTTCTGTCAATAGAAACACCTATAAGAGCCTTAATCTGACCACGCCGCAGGCAGGGGTAACCCAGAAGCCTCCGAACATTACCTGATCCCCGTTTCTGGTGCGGTCTACGACAAATTCGCCTTTTTCATCAAAATGACCTTCTTCCACGGAAATAAAGTCCGCTACTGGAAGATAATCATTAATTCGGGAAATTTCAGGGCTCTTTTTGGGCATAAGACGGAGGTGGAAATAACCGGTTAAATAGAAGAGCTTGTCCTCGTCTTCTATTATTAGACCCCTTGGTGTCATTTGATCTTCGTTTAGATTCAGGCGGCGGTTGCTGTAATCGGTATAGAGGGGACGGCCTGGCATATAACGGTTTGAGCTGTACATTACATTTCCAAGGAATTCCTTGAATTCGAAGCCTTCGTCCTGCAAGCCGGCATGTGGAACAACTGGATACATTTTCCCGGTATTTTTGTGCTTTAGGATTAGGGGCATTGCCTTTTGAATGGCATAGAAGCTGTCCCTTAGAGCCAGGGCGGTGTCGTTTACCTTGCCTTCGGCATCCACATAGCTTTCCGCACCAAAGATGGCATAACCTACTGCACCCTTGGCAATGGCATAGAAGAGGTTACAGGCACCTGTAACAAAGCCGGAGGATTCGGGAACAAAGAGGGCGTTTTCGTCCGAAGCATAAAAATCGACAATTCTCTGGTAGCGATAGGAATTTTGTTCGTAAATGTCCGGAGCAACCATGTCGATATAGTCTACGGCAGCAAGCCAGATATGCATGACACGGATTACGGCTCCACCTCCGGGATATTCCATTCCTGCCACACCCCAGGGATTGCCGGCATTAAGCCAGACATTTATGTAATTTGGTATGTCGAAAACTTTTTTTCCTTCGGCGGCAATTGCGTCAATGTAAAGGGCAAGGAACCATGTTTCACAGAATTCCGCTCCCCAGAATCCGAATGTTGCTTCCCAGTCCAGACCCTTTTTTAAGCCATTTTCTTTCCAGTACTTATAGGCAGGTGCATGGTTATGTGTTTCCAGATATTTTAAGAGTTTTTCCGGTACGGGTTTTTTTGCATTTTCCAGTGCCTTTGGAGAGAAGTCCCTGTCTGTTCTTAAGTAACCGGGTTCATTCTGTACCTGCATGGCAATGATTGTCTGGTCTTTTTCATCTATTTTTTTGATATGAGCCATAACAGCGGCATAGGCCTTTGCATCGGCTTGCCAGTTTTCATCGTAGTGGGCGGAGAGGTTGGGAACCGCTGTCCCGTCTGCTCTAAGAACACGCGGAAAACGTTTCTGGTCGGATTTTACCCATGCCGGTGCATAGCTAAAGTCCCCGTTTTTCCAGCTTGCAAACCAGAGTATTACCAGTTTTATTTTTGCTTTGCGGCAGAGTTCTACCATGTAATCTATGCTGGTAAAGTCGAATTTTCCTTCCTGGGGCTCTATTTTCTCCCAGTAAATGGGAGCTTCTACCGTATTTCCATTTAATGCCACTGTTGCCTTTACGGCTTCATTGAACATTTCCCTTGTATAGGAACTTGAATTATGAGCCTGGGCTCCAATAGCCAGAAAAGGCTTACCGTTAACCTTGAATCCTTCAAAAAATTTCATGATTTTTACCCCTTTTATTTGAATTTTCCATGCTTCTTTATACAGTATCATGCATTGTTTTTTCCTGCAATACATAATAAGATTCTGTATGGATAAGCAGGTTGAAAAATCAATTAAAAACCTATGTGCAAATATTCAGAAGCTGATTTCGGTTGATGACAGGAAACTTGAATATATTATTGCAGCCTGGATTGCAGGCGGCCATGTAATTCTGGCCGATTCCCATGGAGTGGGGAAGACTTCCCTTGCAAGAGCCATGGCTCAATCAATAAAATGGCGGGATGAAGACCTCGGCAATATAATGATGGAAGGTTTTTCCCGTATTCAATGTACGGTGGATCTTCTTCCGCAAGATATTCTTGGATATAACCGTTTTTTATCAAATTCCGGCGAACTTGTTTTTAATAAGGGTCCGATTTTTGCCCACTTTGTTCTTTGTGACGAAATTAATCTTTTAACTCCAAAAACCCAGGGCAGTTTTTTACAGGTAATGGAAGAGCAGAGTGTAACAATAGAGGGAAAACACTATCCCCTTATCGATCCCTTTTTTATTATTGCTACCATGAACCTGAAGGGAGCTCATCTCTTTCCCCTTCCTGTTCCCCAGTTAGACCGTTTTATGATAAGACTCTCCCTTGGCTATCCAACAGAGAGCGAAGAAAGAGCCATAGTTTCCATGCATGGCCAGAGCAATGCATGGGGAGATTTTACCAGTGTCATAGAGAGCAGGGATCTAATCAACTGGAAGAAGATGGTGGACGGTGTAGAAATTCACGATGATGTAAATTCCTACATTGTTTCCTGTGTAAGGGCAACCAGGAACCATCCGGATATTGAAGTGCCGGCCAGTCCAAGGGCAGGGGTGCGGATTTCCCGTTTGCTGCGTTCTCTTGCACTTTGCAGGGGTTTGGACTATGTGCCTCTGGACTTTGTCAAGGAAACCTTTATTCCGGCAATGGCCCACAGGATAATTACAAGGGATCCTTCCATAATGCCGGAAACTGTTCTGGAAAAAATTCTGGACATAGTCGCGGTGGAAAGCAGGAGATTTTAATTAAAATTAAATTGGAATCCCTGTTCAGGAAGATCCCTTTTAGTATCGCAGGAGCTGCCGTTTTTGTAATTTCCCTTGTCATCCTTGTCCATTCCCTTTATGCAAGAAATGTTTACGAGATTTTTCTTTCCATGGCAGCTCTTTTTTTCCTCCTTGTTTTGGGAATTATGGGGGAATGGGCTAAGCAAAAATTAAAAACAGCGGAGATTATCTGGAAACCGCCTCCCTTCCTTTCCGCTTCTTCAACAGAAGAATGGCAGATAGACAGCCCGCCCGTAAAAATCCCCCTCTTTTACAGACTGCATTTTCTCTTAAGGGGGAAATTCCATCCGCAGGGAGAGCACTCACTTAAATCCGGGGTCTTTGCGCAGACATCCTTCCAGAGGGGAAGAACGAGGGCCGGCCTTGGTATTTCTTTTCCTGTGGGCGGGCTTTTTTTTGGGGAAGGCTCCACCCGTCTTAGGGATGTCTTTGGTTTATTTTCCTTTTACTGCGGAAAGGACAGCTTTCTTGCCGTAAAAATTATGGGCTCCCCATGTTATGCGAAAGCATTGCGCATTAATACCGTATCCGGCTCGGAAGACAGGCGTTCTAGGCAGTCAAGTGACGAAGAACGCTATTATATGAGGGAGTATGCCGCAGGAGACAGATTAAGGGACATTAACTGGAAGAGTTCCGAACGCCTGGATGCCTTAATTACCAGAATCTCTCCTTTGAATCAGGAAAAGGTTTCCAGAATCGAAATATATTTCAGAAACTATGGACCTTTAAAACCGGGCATTGGAGAGCTATGGCTTTTGGACAGGTTAAAGGCAAGGTTAAGCTGGTTCATAAGAAACATTAAGGATGAAAATGATAATTTTGTTTTCGATGTATATTCCGGTTCCTCTTATTGGGAGCTTGTGGACAGGGAAAGCATAGATGCCTTTTTCCTTGAGCTCTCTGCAATTTCCTTCTGCCGTGAACAGGGCGGTCAATCTCCCATTTATGCAGGAGCCAATAAACAGGGAGAGCTCTTTGTTTTTTCCTGCGCCTGTGATGCAGGGCTTCAGGCCTTTATTAATTCGCATAACGATAGAAGTATTAATCTTTTTTTGGCGGCAGATGGCAACGGAGATGGCATTGCAGACGATGGGGAGGGCAGCTCCGGTAATCAAGCTGCTATTTTAAAACTAGGGCAATTTCCCGAATGGGGAATAATTCCCCTCTCTGCCGGTTTTCTTTACGGCAGAAAGAATCCCGTTAATGTCAGCATACCGGGAATGCTTATAGATTACGCTTCCGTTAAATTATAGTGCCTAAATATTAATCTTCCTGTCCCTTGCGGTAATATCCCAGTAATCTGAAAGTTCTCCGTTGCGCACAACATGAATGCCCGGGTAAAGAATTGTTGTAGGGCAAATATGGGATGGTATAACGAAGAGGGTTTTACCTATATCCGGACATTTTTCTTCGTCAATGGAAAAGACCCAGTGTTCCTCGCTATGTCTTAAGGGTTTTGCTTCCGGGTAATCTACAATAATTCCCCTTATATCATGATCTGCAGATATCGCCTTATGCCCCAGATCCACAGTAAAAATATTTTTTTGGGGTCTGCTTATTACCCTGCATAGAATTGCAGCTGCAGGAATGAATTCTAAATCCTGAAAATTATCTTTATACGAATGATCCTGAACAAATAAGGTTCCGGCGGAAAGATAGACATTGCTGTGTTTGGAATGCATCGGAAAGGTAGGGCTTCCTCCCATTACAAAATATGGAAGATTAATTCCCAGAGCTTCCAAATCTTTTTTAATGGAATTCATCCTTTCAAATTCTTCATCTACAATGTTCTGTCTTTGATCTTTTTCCGGGTTTCTTATATGGCCGTCATAACAGTGGAATCCCATGAGGGAGAGCCCCTCTATTTTGGATGCATTAATGCAGAAGTCTACAAGCTTGTCCGTGGAAACACCTGTGCGATCCATGCCGGAATTTACATCGGCAAGAAAGGGGATTTTTAAACCTTCTTTGGCTGCTGCCTGCCCCAAAAGGGAAAGCTGATCCAGGTCATCCCCAATGGCCCAGAATACCGATGATGTATATTTTTTACATAGCTGTATAAAACGCCCTATCGAAGGGCCGACCAGTGGATAGGATAGGAGAATATCGGGAACAGAAGAGATGGCACACATTTCTGCTTCGGCAATGGTTGCGCATTTAAAACGGTTTATGCCCCTTGCCTGCAGCATCTTTACAAGCGATGATGATTTATAGGTTTTTACATGCGGCCAAAACCTCTCATAACTGCCTGCTGTTTTATGGGCAATGTCAAGATTTCTTTCTATAAGGTCTTCGTAGTAGATTAGGGCAGGGGTAAAAAGCTCTTCTTCCCCCTTAAAATGGTAATTATAGCTGCTCATTTATTGTATATTATATGCAGGAATGGATTTCGGATAGGGCAAAAAAAACCGATAATTAAGTGATGAAAAAGTTTTTTTGCATTTTAATTGCCATAATAATATTTTCTCCCTTAAATTCCCAGGACAGGCCAGTAGATGATACCTTTGATTATTTCATTCCCGAACCTCCAAGGCCTCCTTTGGCTCCGGAATTCCCTGAAGAAACTCCCAGACAGTTCAGGGGTTTGGAATTGGGCATGGATCTGGAAGACTTAAAAACAGCCCTAATAAACGACGATCTTTTTGCTTTCAGGGGAGACAGGGATGTATCCTGGCTTCCTGTGCAGGAAGAAACCCTGGTGGAAACAGCGGGACTTTCATATATTAGAAGGGCTTATTTTCAATTAATTGAGGGTGAGGTTTACATAATGTCCTTTACTCTGGATACAAGGGTTATGGATCATTATTCTGTATATACTGCCTTTGTTAGAAGGTATGGAGAACCCGTCTATATAAGCCCGAGTGAATCTGTTTGGGAAAACGAAAATACGAGGGTTTCCATAGAAAGACCTCTTACTGTAAAGTATATAGACATGAATATTTTTAATCTTTTGATTGAAGGATCAAGAAGAAATGAATCACAGGAAATGCTTCGAAGAGAGGAGTTCCTTGCAGATTTCTAGCCTTATACTTCGCCGCAATAATTTTCGTTTTTTCCTGCTGTCTGTCTTGTTTTTATTTATATGCTCATCATGTTCTTCCGATACAAGGTTTGAAGAAAGGGATCTTGTAATTGCCGGAAGAAACGGCAATGTTACGATCAGAGCAGAAATTGCGCGGACAAGGGAAGAACAAAGCCAGGGTTATATGCATAGGCAGAGTATCAGGGACGGGGAGGGGATGCTCTTTTTTTATGAGCAAGACAGCATACTTTCATTCTGGATGGCAAATACCCATGTTCCTCTTTCCATTGCCTTTATTTCGCACGAGGGAATAATCCTCGAAATTTATAATATGGAACCCTTAAGCACCGCCATTGTCAGATCAAGCCGCTCCGTCCGTTATGCGCTGGAAGTTCCCCAAAACTGGTTCACCAGAGCAGGCATAGGAGTCGGAGACAGGCTCGTCCTTGACAATATAGTAAACTAAAGACCTATTTAAAGCTCCAGAACGTTTTTAATGTATATGCGCGAAATTTCGGCTGAATTGTAATTGGAAATACGGGGTCTATCCAATTCCACGCAGAGGACTCCGTCATAGCCGCATTCTTCCAGTGCTGCCTTTACAGCCGGGAAGTCTACGGTGCCGTGTCCCAAGGCACGGAATGTCCCCATTTTGTCCCTTCCCTCTGCTTTGGAAAGAGCATAGGTATCTACATCTTTTAAATGCACATATTGGATTCTTTTTCCGTACTGCTTCACAATGTCCACAGGGTCTATCCCTGCGAGTGTAATGTGGGCTGTGTCCATGCAGAAGGAAACAAAGTCCGGATTGGTGTTTTTGGCAAAATAATCTATGTCTTCCTGAGAGAAGACGCAGGTTCCATAATGTGAATGGAAGGTTAATGTAAGCCCCAATTTTTTGGCATATTCGCCAAGGGTATTGGAAATGCGGCACATTGCATCTATCATTTTTTTATCTGTAGGACGTTCCGGTGGGCCATCGTCACCAAAGCCCTGATTCTGGCAGTTATACCATTTACCGCCCACAGCAGCAAGAAAGTCCAGTTGCTTTTTTCCGTTTTCTATCATGGCTTCTTCTTCAAAATTAAAATGACCGTAAAGATTAACGAGTTTTACATCATATTTTTTCTGAAGATCGATGAGCTCCTGTGGATTATCCGCATAGTAATCGCGGATAAATGCGAAATTTTCCACATAGTCATACCCCAAATACTTGCACTCTCTGAATGAAGCTTCCAGAAATCTTTTTGCAAGATCCTTCTCTCTTGAACTAATCCATGTCCAGCCGGTATAGGCTACTTTCATAATTTTCTCCTTGTATTAAGACCTGGTTTTCGTATAACACGAAAAAGCACCGTAATAAACGGTAAGCCCCAAATCCCCCCTGTTATGCGAAAGGGGACAGAGGGCTGAAAAGCTTTTCTCTTCCAATAGCCCGCTCTCCATTAATGCTGCAATTGGGATGCATCCGGAAGCACTTATTCTTCCTTCCTGCATACAGGACATAAAGGAGAGGGAGTCCATTTTCTTTATTAAAGCACAGAATTCCCCTGCCATGGAAGATGCCAATTGAGGGTTTTCGTCCTGGGCTACATTACTGCTCACTATAAAGAGGGTATTTTCCAGTTCCTTTTCAAAAACTATTTTTATGGCTCTGGCAAGAGCAGAAATAAGAACGGGTTTCCGCCCGGAAATTAATACAGGAATGATTTTTGCTTCGGGAAAGCAGTATTTTACCATTGGAAGCAGGACTTCTATTGAATAATCCATGAGATGGGGAATGTCATTAATTTTTATCAATGTTGAGCAGGTGGAGATTTTCCTGCTTTTTACCCTGTCCACGGCAATTTGCCCGAGCGGTGTTTCAAAATAAGTAGATTCGCTCAGGAAAATTCCGTCATTTCCGGAATAGGGATCCCCTGCCAATAGCATTACAGTTTTTACCGGCTTTCCGGATTCGTTGGATTCCTTCTGAAGGGAAGAAAATGCGGTTCCGCTTGCTTTTCCCGTTAAATCCCAGGCACCATGAGGAGCAATAATTACCCTGCCTCCGCATGAGGGACAGGTCTGACCTTTTTTTAAACCCCAGGAGGAGAGCTGAAAGGAAAGGCTTTCTTCGCTGTCCGGATAGAATATGCCGTTTGCAACAGGATAACGTCTTTTATTCCTGTTATGAATGCTGCTGCCCATAATTTAAGCTTAGTTTGCCGAAGAAATATTCGCAAGGGAAAAGGGTAAAATTTATTTATTAATTTATGGAAAATCTGTCCCGGGAATAATCTATCTGCGTCCTGAACTCTTCTATGGGAATCCATTGTATGAGGAAGGTTATTACACTGGTAAAGCGGTAAACATGGGGCAGGGTATTCCTGTCCAGATATGGAGCTGTGGTAATGCTAAGGCTGGCATTCCAGTCTCCCAGAAAATGGACAAGGGTGAATGTAAGGGATCTTAATTTAAAGCCGGAACTCCTTCTGAGTGCCTCATTGTCAAAGCGGAAAGAATTAAGAAGATCCACAAAAATATTTGTCTGCTGTCCCGGATATAGTCTGTCCGGAAGATTAAAGAAGGGCAGATCCTGCAAATAACGGAACATTACATTGTTCTCCGAATTTATGGAAAACCTGGCTTCAAGGAAATTTGTTATGCCAAACCTGAAACCCATTGTGAAATTAAGCCTTGTTCTGGTATACCTTTGTAGATCGAAAATAAGGTTGGTATTTACATCTATGGAAAAGGAGACCCTTCCGGAGGCGGACAAGAGCGGCTGGAAATTATGTGCAAAACCAAAACTAAGTTCGCGCGGTGCAAGAACGGGATCAGCCTGAAGCTCCCAAATTTCGCTTCCCCCCACATATCTATAGGGTCTGGCATGGGCGGCGGAAAACACTGTGCTAAAACCGCCAAGCCTTAGATCGGAAGTGATTGTCGTAAATCCATTGATGTCGGGGTCAGGATTATATACAAAGTTTTGGCGGAAGCTTCCGTTAATGTTGCGGAAGGTCAGGGTTTCCGTTAGATGAATGGGATCAACTATCATATGTTCGCTGTCAAAGGGATTCCTTACCCTGCCGCTGATCCTTGTTACAGAAATTCCGGCTCTTATTGTTGCCTCTGCGGAAACCATTGAATCCCTTGGAGGAATAACCGCCGTTATGTTAAGGTTTTGAATATTGTCCCTTAAATTTGCCGCAAAATTGGCGCTTACCTGATGGCTCCTTATATCGGTTCTGTTAAAACCTCCGAAGTTTAACTGCCAGGAAGGACTTGAAGTACTTGTGTCAACCGTTGTTCTTGCAAGCAAGCCGGTAATATTGTACTGGAAATTACTGTTTCCCCAAATTTCACTGCCGGTAAAGGGTCTTACAGTTCCGGTAAAATTATAGGAGCTGGTAAAAAAGGTTTCCCTATATGTTCTATTCCTAGCTTCCTGTATTCTGGCATCACTGGGGATTCCGCCCGGTCCCTGGAATTCTTCCGAGTTGCGGTTCAGGTAAAGGAAATTTTGCCAGGAGCCTGTTCCGTCCAGACGCAATGTCCCTGAATATACATTGGATCCAAACTGGCTAAGGTTAAATGAAAGATTTCCGTCTCCCCTAAGCCTGTAAAGAACAGTGGAAACTTCACTCCAGTTAATATCATTCTGTGTGGGCCAGTTTGTCTGTGTGGAACGAAACTGTAAATCTGCAGCGGTACTGGGAGTAAAACGGTAATCTATTGATAATACTGGTCCTCCTGTTACAGGAAGGACGAACCTTTGCAAGAGAACAGGAGGGCTCAGGTTATACTCGTCCACCAAATTTGAAGCCAAATTTCCGCTCTCGTTTGGGAGTGATTCAGACATATTTTCGCTGTCACTCCATGGGGAAATGGGTATGCCGCCAAGGATGGAATCAAAAACAATATCTTCCAATGCTGCAGGCCGATTTCCTGCCGGCGGAGGAGTGGTGGTTCTATTGCTTCTGTATGGATTTCCTGCCATGGATGCACTTACGGAAAACAATGTAAAACGGTTGGGAAAGAAGAAGGCAGAACCCGGGTTTGGAACGGAAGCATTTATCTGATAATTGGGAATATCCCTCCTTCCAAAAATCAGGTTGCTGGAAAAATTACTGATCGACAGTGAATTTATATGAGGGGCATAATTTCTTGTGTCAAAGCTATAGGAGCCGGATATACGCCATTCATAAGACTGTATTGTCCTGTCCATTTGATTTGCCGAATTATCTCCTACAGAACGAAGCATTGAAAGCCAGTCCAGAGCTTCTGTACGGTTCATAAAGTCCCTGTTTACAAAGGGGTCTGAATAAAAGGGGAGCGACCATGAGAGCGTACCCCTTCCAAGAGCAAGTGAGCCCGAAATTTCCAGTCTATACCTGAACGGAGTCCATAATGAAAACAAGGAACCGGAATTCCATCTGGAACTGCCGTCAAGATCCGGGAAAGGGGTAAAGGCACCGAAGGGGTTTCCAAGGCGATCCCTGTCATATACATCCCTTGTAAATCCTATGCCGAATGATAGCGAGAAATTCCGTAGAACGCCGCCTGCAGGAAGAACAAGCTCTGTTCCAAGATAAATACCCAAATTAACATAGGCATCGAATAATAGGGAGAGCCTTGTATCGTTGGAAGCTGTAACCCTCTGTCCGGTACTGCGCAAGAAAATTCCTTCCAGGGTTCTTTCCATATCGTCAGGTACATTGCCGAAGATCCTTGTAAGGGAATTTTCCGTAACGGTTCCTGAACTAGGGCGGCCAAGTATATAGGTGGTTGTTTGAAGAAAGGTTCCCTCCCTTGAGCGGAAGCCAAGAACCGGATGAAAGACAATTTCATCTGTCGGATAATAAAAGAAGGGGAGGTAGAGAACGGGAATATGTCCGACACGAAGGACTGCATTGAATATTGCCCAGTCGTTTCCCGGCAATAGCCAGAGTTTCTTTGCATGGAGAGACCATAAGGCATCCTCATTGTTTGCATTGCTTATTACAGCGTCAGTTAGTACCGTTACACCATCCTCGTTACGCGAAATTAAAGTGCCTGCAAAACGGTAGGCTGTCGTATTTCCTGCTACGCTTCTTTCAGAAGCACCGTCCAGAAATAAACTCGACCAGTTGTCCAGATTTACCGTAATGGATTCCCCGCGGAAGGTCTCGATCGTATCTCCCTCTTCCCTTATATATACAACGCCGCCTGTTGCGCTTAACACATTGCGGCTGCGGTTAAAAAGAATTTCCCATGCTTCTATCCTGTGAACTGTATCTCCGTCTTTTAGGCTTATTATTACACCGCCGCTTAAGCGGGCATATTCTTCATCCACAGCGGAAATTGTAAAATATTCGGTTGTACTTGCCGCTTCTATGGTAATTATGCGCTGTTCCCCTGAATCCGTTTCTGTCCTATGCTCCATGCCGTAAAAATCCCTGATTCTTTCAGAGAGCTCATCCCTTGTGCCGCCTTCGGACAGACCAAGGCTCCTTGCCCATTGCGCAAGTTCCATGAGGGTGGAGCTTCTTATTTCCATGTCAAGATAAGAGGGCAGTGCCTGGGTGGGGTCAGATGATTCATCCGAGAATGATTCCTGTGAATAAAGGCCTGTATTTACAAGGAGAAAAATACAAATTAAAAAAAATAGAAACCTCTTCATTTGGATTTCTTTTTTTTACGCTCCTTGATTAATGCATTTATATAATGACCGGTATAAGATGATTCGCATTTTGCCACTTCCTCGGGGGTACCTGTTACGATTACTTCGCCGCCCCTGTCTCCTCCTTCCGGTCCAAGATCGATAATATAGTCGGCCTGTAAAATAACGTCCAGATTATGCTCTATCATTATTACAGTATTTCCCTGATCTGCCAAACGCTGAATGACTGACATTAGCTGCTTTACATCGGCAAAGTGAAGCCCGGTTGTAGGCTCATCCAATAGATATAGGGTCTTCCCGGTGGAACGTTTGGAAAGCTCAAGTGCAAGTTTAACCCTTTGGGCTTCACCGCCGGAAAGGGTAAGGGCGGACTGGCCGAGTTTTACATAGCCAAGGCCGACAGAGAGCAGGGTGTCCATTTTTCTGGCTATTTGCGGAATGGGGGCAAAAAAGGTAGCGGCCTCTTCTATTGTCATGTCCAGTACCTGGGCAATATTTTTACCCCTATAGTAAATGTCCAGAGTCTCCCTGTTAAAACGTTTGCCATTGCAGACATCGCAGCTAATATAAACATCGGGAAGAAAGTTCATCTCTATCTTAATTGTACCATCACCTTCGCAGTTCTCGCACCTTCCCCCCCTGACATTGAAGGAAAATCTCCCCGGTTTATAACCGCGTACCCTGGATTCCGGAAGATTTGCATAGAGCTCCCTTATGGCGGTAAAGCCCCCGACATAGGTAATTGGATTGGATCTTGGGGTACGTCCTATAGGGCTTTGATCAATATCAATTATTTTATCTATATGTTCATCCCCATCCAGTTTTTTGTGTTTGCCTACATAATAGTTGGAGCCGATAAGCCTGTTGTAAAGGGCAGGGTAGAGAACATAGGAGAGCAGGGTAGACTTTCCGGAGCCGGAAACCCCTGTTATGCATGTAAAAAGTCCAAGGGGAATTTTAACATTAATGTTTTTTAGGTTATGCTCGGAAACCCCATAAAGATTAATTGCTTCACCGTTTCCGGTTCTTCTTTTTTTGGGAATTTCCATTGTCAGAATTCCGGAAAGGTATTGCCCTGTTATGCTCTTCTTTTCCTTCATTATGTCATTCGGACTTCCCTGAGCAACCACATAACCGCCGTGCACACCTGCTCCCGGCCCCAGATCTACGATATGATCCGCTATGCGCAGGGTCTGCTCATCATGCTCGACAACAATGAGGGTGTTGCCAAGATCCCGAAGATGCAGGAGCGTATCTATAAGCCTCTGGTTATCCCTCTGATGAAGACCGATTGAAGGTTCATCGAGAATATACAGTACCCCCACAAGGCTGGAACCGATCTGTGTTGCAAGCCTTATTCTCTGAGCCTCTCCTCCTGAAAGGGTGGAAGCCTTGCGTTCCAGGCTAAGGTAATCCAGACCAACGCTTTTCATGAATCCGAGTCTTGCAACGATTTCCTTAAGAATCTGCCTTGCAATGGCTCTTTCTGTTTCGTTAAGTTTTACGTTATCGAAAAACAAGAGGGAATCCGTTACCGATAAATTACAGAGATCCCAGATATTTTTTTTGCCGACAGTAACGGAAAGGACTTCCGGCTTAAGGCGTTTTCCCCCGCAGTCATCGCAATGCTTCTGGCTCATGAACCTTTCCAGCCAGTCCTTTATTCCCGGAGAGGATGTTTCCGCATAACGCCTTTTTAGATCTTCTATTATTCCCGGGAAATTCGTGCTGTAGTTAAAATGATTGGTTCCCTCGCGGTTAATGTATTTTACATTTATTTTTTCGTTGCTCCCGTGAATAAGGGCATCCATTGCCTTTTTTGGAATTTTTTTTAGCGGTGTGTCCAGTGAGAATTTAAAATGCTTTGCCAGAGCTTCAAACCTGCTCCTATACCATGAAGAATCCGGATTATAGGGCAGAATCCCTCCCTCGTTAAACGAAAGGGAAAGGTCGGGCATAAAAAGATCCTGGTCAAACTCCATTTTTATACCCAGCCCCGTACAGGAAGGGCAGGCTCCAAAGGGATTGTTAAACGAAAATAACCTTGGCTGAAGTTCGGGGATGGAAATTCCGCAGTCCGGGCAGGCATTCTTTCGGCTGAAAAAATGCTCTCCATCATCTGTTAGGAGGAGCATGATCCCGTCCGCTGCTTCCAGAGCAGCTTCCGCGGATTCTGCAAGACGCGCCCGGATGCCGGGAGCAATTACCAGCCTGTCTACTATAATTTCTATGGTATGCTTCTTTTGTTTATCCAGACTTATTTTTTCATCCAGATTTACAGGCAGGCCGTTAACCCTTGCCCTGACAAAACCTGCCTTTCTAGCATCTTCAAGTATTTTCTGGTGTTCGCCTTTTTTCCCTCTTATAACAGGAGCAAGGAGCTGTATGCGGCTTCCTTCAGGCATCTGCATTATGCTTTCCACAATCTGGTCTATGTGCTGTTCCCTTATTTCCTTGCCGCATTCAGGGCAATGGGGAATGCCTATTCTTGCATAAAGGAGCCTGTAATAATCGTAAATTTCGGTAACAGTTCCGACCGTAGATCTGGGGTTTCGGTGGGTTGTTTTTTGCTCTATGGAAATTGCAGGGGATAGGCCTTCTATATAGTCCAGATCCGGTTTGTCCATCCGGCCAAGGAATTGCCTTGCATAGGCGGAAAGGCTTTCTACATAACGCCTTTGGCCTTCGGCAAAAATAGTATCAAAGGCAAGGGAACTCTTTCCTGACCCGGAAAGACCGGAAACAACGATTAATTTGTCCCTTGGAAGTTCCAGATCTATGTTCTTTAAGTTATGTTCCCTTGCACCCCTGATTACCAGTTTATCCATTATTTTTTTCCATCACCATGGAAGAATATCCAAGATAATGCTTTTATTCAATATTGTATGTTGCCCATATAAACATTCCTGACTTTTTTGCCTGCTCTTTTTGCCATAGATATCAGGAAGTCCCTGTCTGTTTTGGGTTTATTCCATTTATATGCAGGATGATATGCAGATAGGTGCCAGGGGATGCTTTGACCTTCTTTTTCTAGTTCGTAAATATAATCCGTACATTTATCTATTTCTTCCACGCTGTCATTAAGACCTGTAACGATCAGGGTTGTAATTTCCAGATGAACCTTTTTTTCCAGGGCTGTCTTAATAAAGTTTTTTACTGCCGAAAGCCCATTTTTTAGTTTACCCTCTCCCAATATCCTGTCATAGGTATCTTCGCTAAAACTTTTTAGATCGATATTGGCGGCATCGGTCATACTCAATATTTTGTTTGCCGGTTCCGGGTTAATACAGCCATTAGAAATTAGGACATTTGCAATACCTTCCCTTCGTGCTTCCTTCATACATTCAAGCAAAAACTCAAAGTGGATAAGGGGTTCTGAATAAGTATAGGCAATGGCCTTTGGAGAGAAAGAAATCTCAGCTGCCTTTTGGATTAATTCTTTCGGGGAAATTGAAGAACCGGGATAATTGCTATTCTGTGAAATATGATGGTTCTGGCAAAAGGGACAGTGCAAATTACATCCTGCAAATCCAACCGAAAGGATTTGAGAGCCCGGATGGAAATGATAGAGGGGTTTTTTCTCGATAGGATCAATTCCAAAAGCAGTAATAAATCCATAATGTGGAAGTCGTAATTCTCCATCTGCATTATGTCTTACCCTGCAGCTTCCGCTTTCACCGGGAGCAAGTGTGCAATAGTTGGGACATAAGAGACAGTTAATTTTCTCTTTATTTTTGGAAAAATAAAGTGCTTCCATGAAAGGAAATTAAGCTTTAAAGTGGGTTTTTAATTTTCCATGATCCGGAAAACGAAGAGGTTCGTCTACTTCAAAAGGCTCGAGGAACATTCCCATCGCTCCCTTGCGAATCCATAATTTTACCATGGGGACACCTTCACCTTTTTCGGTGACAGCCTGCGGCAGATCCTCCACATATAAAAGGTCTTCCATCATGAATTCCAGTACGGCAGGTGCTTCTCCCAAAGGATCGTGAACAAGGATGAGTTTCTGATTTTCTGATGGGTGCTGCTGGGGATAGCCTGTAAAAGAAATTGCGTTTTTCGGAGGTCCCTTGGAATATTTGGCTATTGTATTCAGGGGAAGATATTCAAGAAAAGAGCCCTTTGATGTACCGGTTGAAATATTCATAAAAGCTCCTTTTATGGCGGAATTAAATTTTATTAATATAAAAAAAGGATCCCCAATGAAAACAATGAAGATCCCTTTTAACTCCAATTTACCTGTACAGAAATTGCTTTCCGTACAGGTAAAACTCTTGGATTAATTCATCCTGGAAAGGTAATCGGCATAGCTGTTGCGGAACATGGTTACAACCCTGTCCAGACCTGCCTGCCTGAGCCTGCCATAGAATTCCTGAAGTTTTGCTTCGGTATCTCCAAGGAAGATTCCGCATTCAAAACTGGTTCTGTATTCCTCGATAAGGGCAGAAATTACCGCCCATTCGGTCTGGATTGGTCCCAGGTTAATACGGAAACCATCCATGTTAATGTCTACAACCCTTGGTGAGAAAATTGCACCAAGTTCAAGCTGCCTTGGAGGGGTAGCTTCTGTGGGAGCGGACACCATGTCGTAGGGGAATTCATTCGCCCATGTCCAGAAATTGTAACGGTAATCATCCCTGTCCGGTCCGGGAATAAAGGTATTGTCCGGGAACCTGATATAGTGCCTGCCTTCAAAGCCGCCCTTCAAGAGGATGTTAAGATCAACATTCGTTTTCATAAGATCGATAACAAGAGCCGATCTTTCGATCCTGTCAGACATTGCGGCAATCGCCCACATATTGTTGTCATAGGGCATTCTTCTAATTCTGGCATTAACGGATTCTGAAATATCGTACCAGCCGGCTGTTCCAAAACCATTATCCTGCAATTCTACACCGGCACCAAAGACGGCGGAGTTATGAACATGCATACCGGCTCTTCCCTGAACAAAGAAGTCCCTTGGGCCAATGGTATTCTGCATAACGTTGCGGCTCCATGCACCTGCTTCAAAGAGGCGTGCCATTTCCCTTGAGTAATCGGCAAACCATTCACTTGTATAAAGGAAGTGAAGATCATCCGGTCTTGGATCTACATGTTCATCGTACCATGCAAAGTAAATGGGCTGGGATGTAAGAAGTACATTGCGCCACTGTAGATAAACAGCCATTAATTCCCATGTGGTTGCATTTGCGGCATAACCCTGCATTCCCTGTTCGTTACGGGCTATGGTTATAAGGAAATTGGTAAGGCTGTTCCAGTCTGTAAGAATGGGTAAATTATATCTTGTCCTTAAATCGTCCCTTATAACGACAAATTTGTGGTTATGTGCGGAGCCGAAATTCGGAACTGCATAAACTACACCCTGGGTTCTTGCCTGCTCCCAGGAAACCGGGGGCTGGGTTCGCCATACATTGGGCATATAACGCTGAAGGAATTCAGGGGTTAACTCGTGGAAGGAACCCTTTGCAGCTTCTTCCTCGTAACTATGCCAGGGAGCCGTAAAGATAACATCTACACCGTCACCGCCTGCCAGAAGCAGGGGATACATTGTGCCCCTGTCTGTGGTGGGCATGAAGAGTACATCCAGCTCTGCATTGATGATGGGGATGAAGTAGTTATCATTTGCAAAACCAATAACCTCATCCAAATCCGGTGCTGCAGTATTGGTAAAGAAATGGAGGTTTACGGTAAGCCTCTGGCGTAAATCCAATTGGGAGTATGAAGGATCAGGGCTGCGAAAATCTGTGATTTCCCCTGTCGCTCGTCCCCCACCGCAGGCAATAATTGCCAATGTCAGCATCACTAGTACAATAATTGTACTAAACTTTCTCATAAGATACTCCTTATTTTGTCAGAATATATAATATTCCGATATTTTCTCATATCTGATAAGGGATGTCAATAATTATTTATGAATAAAATGGCAGATTGATTAAAGAGACCATTATATATAGAGTTAGATAATGAAAGCATATATATTTCAGGCTTCTTCCCTGATACTTCCTGCCGATACACCCGATTCTGACAGCGGAATGGGGGTCGAATTTGACATTATCGATTCATGTTTTATGAATATCGAAGGAATCGATCGATTCTCCATACCGGAGCTGGATGGCAGGGACGAAATACATGCTCTCTTCCTTCCTGAATGCGATCTTCCCGAAGGCTGGAAGGCAGTGAATATCCGCCAGGCCATGAGCATGATCGGGGGCGATAACATGGCAGGAGCTTCCGGCCCTGTAGGCAGGATTTTGCGCTCCTACCATATCGGACAATGGCGAAAGGACAGTCTTTTTTGCGGAAGCTGCGGCAAGCCCAATATGGAAGCAAAAAACGAAAGTATCGCCAAACAATGCAGCTCTTGCGGAAGGATGGAATTCCCCAGGATCTCTCCTGCAATAATAGTACTTGTAACAAATGACATGGACGAAGCTCTTCTAGCAAGAAATTATAAATTCGCAGGTAAAATGTACAGCCTTATTGCCGGTTTTAACGAAGCCGGGGAAGGTCTGGAAGATACCGTAGAAAGGGAGATAAGGGAGGAAGTAAATATAGGGGTAAAGGATATTAGATACATAAAATCCCAGCCCTGGCCCTTTCCCAATTCCCTAATGCTGGGTTTTACTGCCAAACACAAAGAGGGGGAACTGCAGCCTGACGGGAAAGAGATAGAGGATGCCCGCTGGTTTTCCAGGGACAATATTCCGCAGATCCCGGGATACGGATCTGTATCCCGTTATTTAATAGATCTTTGGCTTAACAAAAAACTTTAGCTGCCAGCTTTAGCTGCCGGCTAAAGCCGCCTGCCCTGCGGTAAACCGCTGCAAAGCCCTGCGTACTCCTAGAATTCCCTTCTGTCTATATTGGTAATTCTCCAGGAATCCCCGCGCCAGCTAAGTTCCATTATGTCCCTGAAAAAGATATAGGTCGGCCGTGATACATGATAAATCGGCTCCGGCAGGCCGTCCGGCACCTGGATGAAGTCCACCGTTACCATGCCCGGCAGCCAGAGTACAAAGTCCGCCTGAATTACAACAAGATCCTCCGTTTCGGAAAGCACCCTCGTAATTAGGTCGGTTACACCAAAGACATTTATAAGTCTTTCCGGCCTGCCTGCTTCATCCCATCTTGCGGCGGAAATATAGTAATAGTCCGGCTCCTGTGCCTGCCTCTGTCTTATGGTAACAAAGATATTAATAACGGTGTCTATGTCCGCCCTTCCGACCCTGCCGACAACACAGGCTTCCATAAGCATATGATCCAGCTCTCCCATCGAATGATAGTAGGTTTCCACCACTTCCATCGGAGTCATTCCCCTTGTATGGGGCAGGTGAGCCTGATGATCTATATAGCTCCTGATTCCGAAAATTACTGCAACCACAAGACCAAGGGCAATAAAGATATAGTTCCTGTTGCGTATAACGAAGCGCCGGGTATGAACCTTGCGGAGATTTTTCTTATTAAAAACATCCCTTTCGGTTTTAATTGCGGCCACTTCATCATTGCCAAGGCTTGTAAACCATGAGGAATAATCCCTGGTATAGGGAGAGCCGAGAAAATCACGGATATGTTCCGGGGAGGGTCTTTTAATCTCCTCCTTGCCGGCGGACTTCATACTTACCTTGTCCCTTGGAACGGCTGCAGGTTTCTTTGGGATGGGAATCATTGCAGCGGTAATAAGTGCGGACATTTCCGGGTTAAGGCCGGGAGCAGCCAGATGGGGAGGAGTATAAACCGCTTCCCTCATGTCCTGCCTCAGGGTGTCTGCGTCTATCGCAGTAAATGGGTCGGTTCCGCACAAGATCCTGTAGAGCATGGCACCTGCGCAAAAGGCAATGGCATCAGGATTTTTTTCCTGGGAGAATGCCCATACGGTAATTTCCATATCGGGGTGATTGTATCTTAGTGCATCAAGACCCACTGCCTTTGTTTCCATGTCCAAAACTCTTTTTACAAGGCGGGCAGGGGGGAAGAAGACGGTGCCTACAGGATAGGCTCCCGATGCGCTTGTTATAATCATTGCACCTGCTGGACCGGGGAAAGAGGCTTCCTCGCCCGGATTGTCTTCCAGAATGAGTCTTGCCCTTAGCCAAAAACGGACAAGATCCAGGGCTTCCTTCTGCCTGTCAGGAGCATTGATCACCTCGATTAAAAGTTCACCGGGAAATGCAGGTCCCCAGATAACCATATTGCCGTCTACAGTGGATGCCAGTTCGGTAACGGCAGCCGGCTGCCAGATTTCAATTTTACCATCGGGGAAAATTATCGTACCCGGACGGCTGATTGTCTGAGCCAGTTTTGCCTGTGCAAAGGCCTGGGCTTTAAGTCCTGTATCGAAACCCAGAGCCGGATTCCCTTCTATTTCAAAATTAAAGATTTTTTTCAAATGTTATCTCCCATCGGCAGAATATAGATATCTGAAATAATCCAGATCCGTGGATAGAGCCAGTTCAAAGACAGGCATGGTAAGGCGGTAGGATTCTATGGCGCGCCAGAAATAGAAGAAGTCCCTGTCCTGATTATAGGCTTCATTGTAAATTCTTGTAGCTGCAGCATCAGCGGCGGCAATTATGGATTGGGCTTCCCTTTCTGCAGTGGACATGATCGTCATTCTGTCCCTTTCCATCTCTCCCAGAATATTTGCCCTTCTTCCTTCGCCTTCAGACCTTATTGCCTGTGCTATCTGGTTTCTCTCCCTTATCATCCTGGCATAGACACTTTCCGTTAGATCATCGCTATAACGTATCTGCCTTGTGACAACGTCGATTAGCTCTATGCCGTAAACAGACTCCCTTGTTTTTGATCTTTCCAGAATTTCGGCTGACAGGGCTCTGCGTCCCCTTGTTACAGGTTCATGTCTTACTTCATTCTGGATGGATGCCGTAATCTGTTCAACATCTATGTCCACAAGGCCAAGATCCTCAATCTGTTCCCTTCCAAGTATAAAATCGGAATCCCTTACAGATTCATGAAAATAATTCTGGGCAACAACTGTACGGACTTCTGAATTAATTACATTTCCAAGAATATCGTAGGCTCTGTTAACTGTATTGATGGATTCATAAAATACTTTTGGATCAACTATACGCCATCTTGCGGTAATGTCCACAATGATGTACTGCCTTTCCAGTGTAGGGATTCCCCTTTGTTCTCCATTCCATGCCATTATTCTTTTGGGGTATTTTACAACCTCGTCAATGAATGGAATTTTTATATGAAGCCCGGCTTCGGTAACAACATTTGTAATTCTTCCGAACTGTACGATAACAGCTTGCTCTCCCTCATGTATGACATAAAGGGGACCCATTACCAAAACGGCAATTATTATTATTCCGATAATAAGCAATGTTTTTAATGACTTATTCATTAACGGCCTCCCATTGTTCCGCTGCCCAAATCCCAGAAGGGCAGGAAATTGTTGAACCTGCGATCGATGAGTGCGGCACTATGATGATCAGCGAAAACATCCTCTATCATTTCGTAGTAGAGCCTCTGTCTGGTTACATCCCGTCCCATTGCATATTCGGTCAAAACGGCATTGAAGCGGGCAATATCGCCATGAGCCCTGTTAACCCTTTCTGTCGCATAACCTTCGGCAACAAGGATGAGCCTTTCGGCTTCTCCCCTTGCACGGGGTATTGCATCGTTGTATGCCTGACGGCCTTCGTTTATGAATCTTTCCATGTCCTGAATTGCCCTGTTTACATCTTCAAAGGCAGCCTGGACAAGGGCAGGGGGGTCTGTGTGCTGGAGCTGAACCGCAATTACCGTTATGCCAAGACCGAATTCATTGAAGGTTTCGTTCATGTAGACAACCCCAAGATCCTGAATATTGTTTCTTTCAAAACCCATTACATCCGTAATGGTTCTGTCTCCAACCAGCATATTTATTACCGACTGGGAAACATCCCTTATGGTTTCCCTTCTTTCCATTACATTAAAGGTCCAGGCAACAGGGTCTGAAATTCTGTATTGAATGATCCAGCCCACATCCACGATGTTCAAATCTCCTGTAAGCATGGTGGACATTGCGGTGTCCCCGGTGAATCTTGCGGAAACTCCGGCAGTTACCGTCCTGAAACCAAACTGTTCGGTTTGTACAACTCTTGTTTCGACTATATAAACCCTGTCAATTCCAAAGGGCAGCCTAAAACGCAAGCCGGGTTCTGTGGTTGTAAGATATTTTCCAAATCTGGTTATAACTGCCTCTTCGGTCTGATCCACCATATAGACACTTGTTCCAAGGAAGATCAGAAATAATACGACAATCACAATTACAACAATGTATTTGGAATTTAGTACCTTGCTCACCTTTGGCGGCACGAAATTGGACATTTTTACCTCCTGTGCATTAATCATACTACCCGAAATAAAACTATAAGTCAAAGCATAACAAAGCATATCAAAGCATATCAAAGCATAAAAAAACCCGTTCGCCGAAGGCAAACGGGTTAGGATTCAATTAAACGAGAGCACTACCTGAAAATGGTGTATGCCCTTGAATGTACCTGAAGAGGATGCGGAGGCGGCACGAAGGGTGCGCGGCCTGCAGCAACATCAGGCAGTCTGGTTGTAAGACCGGCCCTGTAGGCGGCAAGTCTTTCATCCATTACTTCCTGGAATCCGGCGGCCAGGTATTGCTGAACAAAGCGGTTATACATGGCATCGAATTGATCCGGGGGTGCTTTTACCAGTGCTGTTGCATATTCCTGGAAGAGTGCCCTCAGTGTTCCTGAATGGCGGTTTACTGAATCAAGTTCCACTGCGAAGAAGGGATCGGTGAAGATCATACCTGCTGCATAGCGGGCTTCATTCATGTTGAAAATGTCAATCAATTCCTGGGTAAAGTCCTGGGGAAGTCCTTTTGGGGAAAGTGCCGCAAGTGTTTCTTCCGGTGTTCCGCTCATGCGTACTTCGACAACTGCAGCCCAATAGTCTTTGTTGCTGCTGAAGCCCATCCACATTTCACCCTGGTTCTGCCAGGAGATCATTTCACGGACACCCTGGGCATTGACGGTATAGGTTACACCTTCGCGTCCCCACTGAAGGAAGTCAAGCACGTCGGCCTGTGCCATCCATTCAAGGTAGAGGGCCGCTGCCAGTTTTTCGTTATCCGTTGCCCTGCTGGAGAAACTGATAAAGAAGCCGGCCGGGTTGGCGCCGCGTCCCTGTGCGATTGAGCGATAGCCCATGGAGTTCATCCAGGGATCTACGACTGTGTTGTTGTAGATCATGCCGAGTTCGGCACCGGGATTGTTTGCATAGAATGCGGTAAGGTCGGGCATATCCGGTGCAAGCCAGCCGCCATAGGTAAAGAGTTCACCGTTAATAAAGTTGATTATGTTCTGGTTTGCAGATCCTGTTCCCTGAACACCAAGCTCAAATTCCCTGCTGTAAAGTCCCCTGTTATAGATGATGTTTTCCATCCTGAGGGCTCTATAGGCACCGGGTGCCGGCAGAGAGGCAATATTAACACAGGCAAACATTACCCAGTCTTCTTCGTCTCTTGGCCAGTCATTGTTCGGATAGAACTGGAAGTTCTCTGTAAAGGGATCCCTTGTTAGAGGGGGTCTTCCGTTTGTGAAGCCAAGATCCATGAAGAGGTTCATTGCATCAAGATATTCTTCCCATGTGGTGAAGAGTTCGATTCCGGCGCGGCGGAACCAGTCTTTGCGATAGAAGCCTACCCAGTTCGGCATTGTTGCATGGTAGGGGCGAAGTGCCGGCATGAAGAGATAGCGTCCGGCCAGTGTGAACATTTCAAACTGTGACCTTCCGCCTGCTGTTTCAAACCATACAGGTGCCACACGGGCAAACCAGTTTACATCGAATTCGGCAAGTGCACCGTCTGCTGCCCATTGGGTAACCTTCGGCCAGTCATATTCCATGAACAGGGTGGGCCAGTTACCGCTGGCAAGAAGAAGGTTAAATGCCATCATGGTGTCTGTTCTGTTAATGGGAACAAATTCCACCAGTACGTTCATGGCATTACCAAAATTTTCCTGTATCCAACGTGTATAGAAATTGTTGGTTACGTCCGGAACGTCGTCCCTTGCCCTGTCAAAAACAGGGATCTTGATGTGTACAGGATTGGCAAATCTTGTCATCCCGTAATCAAGAGGATTAAATCCGCGGCCGCTGGGGTTATTATGCCTTGTGGGCATATTCGGACCTCCCAATGGCTGAAGCTGGGGCTGACTGCCGCCGCCTGCCATGAGGGAGAGTGGGAATAATGCTACAATAACAAGTAACATTATCGCGAACACAAATCTTTTCATTCTTTTTCCTCCGCTTACAATTTAGTTCTCTATATAATGCAGGACTGGTTAACCTTTAACCGAACCCAGCATAACTCCCTTAACAAAGTATTTTTGAATGAATGGATAAACAAGAAGTATCGGTATGGTGGCAAACATGATTGTTGCAGCCTGAAGTGTTTCAGGTGCAGAAAGGGCAGCCTGCTGTACCTCCCCGGTAAAACTTTCACTGGGTCTTGCTGACAGGATCATGTTGTAAAGAAGAAGCTGCAGAGTCTGCAAATGTCTGTCGGTTGTGAACCACATTGAATCGGCAAAACTGTTCCAGCGGCCGACTGCCACCCAGAGGCCGACAGTAGCCATAACAGGCTTACTGAGCGGAAGCCAGATCTGCAGGAAGATGCGGAAATGGCTTGCCCCGTCTATGATGGCGGATTCCTCCAGTTCCATGGGGACGGCATTCATAAAATAAGTGCGCATAATGAGCATATTGAACGCAGAAAATACACCGGGCAGGATCAATACATAGACCGTATTCAGCAATCCCAGATAATTATAATGAAGGTAGGTTGGAATTAGGCCCGGAGAGAAATACATGGTTATCATTATTGCCATTGTTATCGGATAACGGAATGGCAGATAACGCTTGGACAGCGGATAAGCGGCAAGGGCAGTTACAAGCAGTGCCGATGATGTTACGATTACGGTAAGAATTGCGGTAAAGCCCATCTGCCTCATCATGAGGGAGCTGTTAAAAACCCTGATATAGGCTTCGAAGGTAACTTCCACAGGCCAGAAGAATACATGGTTACTTAAAACCGCACGGCTGGAAGAAATACTTCTAGCAATGATGTGCATGAAGGGCAGCACACAGGTAAGGCAGAGGAAGGTAATCCATACCATGATTAAAATATCTACAATGGTGATCGGCTCCAGAACCAAAGAACCCGATCTTCGTCTTCTTATTTTTTTAAGCATATCGTTTCCCCTTTCCTAAAGAAGTCCGTCTTCGCCGAGTTTTTTGGCAACCCTGTCGGCACCAAATACCATTAAACAGCCGATAACGGTCTGGAAAAGTCCGACAGCCGCCGCCCTGGAAAAGTCTCCGGCCGGGCCGAGACCTTTTTCATATATATAGATGGAAATTTGATATTGAAATTCCCTTACATTTACATTTCCGAAAGCGAATAAACGCTCGAAGCCGGAGCCAAGGAGATTACCCAGCCTCATGATGAGGAGGATAACGATAGTAGGCTTAATTCCCGGTAATGTTATGTGCCATAAGCGCCTAAAGCGGTTTGCACCGTCAACAGTTGCGGCATCGTAGAGTTCCGGGTCTATACTGGACATGGTCGCAAGATAGATTATGGAGCCCCATCCCATTGCCTGCCATATATTGATGGTAAGGTAGGTAAAGACCCAATGCCATCGATCGGTAAGGAAGGGAATTCCCTGTTCTATAAAGCCCGCATTTCTGAGGGCAATATTCACAAGGCCGGATTCCGGTCTTAGGAGGGTATAGGCGAGGGAGGCAACAATGACCGATGAAAGGAAGTGAGGCAGGTAGAGGATGGTCTGTGTGACTCTTTTATATTTTCTGAAACGCAGTTCGTTAAGCATTAGAGCCAGGATAATCGGAGCAGGGAAGTGCAGGACAATATCGGCAAGGTTGAATACTACGGTATTACGGAGTGCCCTGATGAAATCCGGATCGGCAAAGACCCTTCGAAAAGTGTCAAAACCTACCCAGTCGCTGTCCCATCCCCTTGCAGGTCTGAAATTCATAAAGGCAATGCGAAGGTTGGGGTAAATCATGTAGTTAAAAACAAAAACAAAAGCCAGAGGGATGATAAGCATTGCAAAAAGTTCCCAGTGCTTACGCATTAAAATAAGGGTGCGTTTTGAGTTGCTTTTGGGAAGAGGATTAGTTAGTTCCATATGTCCGCCTTAAAAAATTGCTTCATTTCCGAAGATCCTATCATGGCTTTTTTGCCCTGTCAATAAAATTTAACCAATAATTAACAGTATTGGACATTTTATAGGATATTTTTTGACAATCTGTCAATTGAAGAACCGGAATCCGGAATAGTCAAAGAGTGCCTCTTCACCTGTCAGATTTAAGCTTTTTTAGCCCCTCTTTGGCATTATTTATTATCATTGTAATATCATTTGTCCATAAATTGAGCTTCATACCCTTTTCCATCCATGGAAGGAGCATATCAGGAGAGCCGGTGAAGTGAATCCCGGAAACCTTTCCCTTGGCCTTGGCAGCCTCTGCAACCCTTTCAATTGCCCCTGTGACAGTCGGATGGGTGAATTGACCCATTAGACCATAACTCTGGGAGAGGTCATTGGGCCCTATAAAGCAGGCATCCACACCCTCTACATCAAGAATCTCATTTATATTATCCACCCCGACAGGGGATTCGATCTGGCACATCAGCAGGGTTTCGTTATTTGCCTTTTCCATATATTCCACAGGAGATGAAGGAGAGTTGAAACCCGTATGACCACGCAATAGACTTACCCCCCTGTTTCCAAGCGGAGCATATTTTGAATATTCCACAAGGAGCTTGGCAGCAGCAGCGGTTTCGCAATTTGGTAGCAATAAACCATCCGCACCCATTTCCATGTATTTTAAAATTATTTCCCTTCGGGGTTCTGGAATGCGGACTATGGTCGGGAAATCTATTGCTCTGGAAACAGAGCAAATTCCTGCAATGGATTTGTAATCGTAGAACCCATGCTCGTTATCTATGACCATATAATCGAAACCGCATACCTTAATTATTTTGGCGATGTCCGGATTGTCGATTAAGGTGATCATCGTTCCAATAATATATTCCCCGTTTTTTAATCTGGCTTTTATGCTGCTCATTTTGTCTCCTTGTTTTTTGCTTGATGTAAATTGTATTGGCAAGTTACATCACTGATCAAGCGGAGGTTTCCCTGCTCTTGCCGGGTTTTTTTGGCTCTTGCGAAGTTTCCGACATCTCGGAAGATTTGCACTCTCGAACTTTCCGACATGTTGGAACATTCAGAGTTTCCGACATCTCGGAACATTTGCACTCTCAAACTTTCCGACATCCCGGAACATACAGAGTTTCCGACATCTCGGAACATTTGCACTCTCAAACTTTCCGACATGTTGGAACAAACAGAGTTTCCGACATCTCGGAAAATTTGCACTCCCGAACTTTCCGACATCCCGGAACATGGTTTTTTGGGCAATTTTTCGTGTTTAAATAATCATTAAACTGATATATAATGAACTTCAAATACTCCAAGGAGAAAAAGCATGTTAGTAATTACAGGTATTTTTGAAGATGGGCGCTTTATTCCTGATAAACCAATTACAATACCGGAAAAAAGAAAGGTCAAAATAATTTTGGAAGATCACATGGAAGAAACTAATAAAACAACAATGACAGTTGAACAATCTATAGAAGACAGAATATCTCTTGCAGAAAGTCTTATAGGAGTTGCTTCAAAAAATCCTATGACTCTCGAAGAAATAAAAAATGAAAGACTGGCACGGCAATGAAAGTTTTATTAGATACCAATATTTTATTGGATGTACTTGAAAAAAGAATGCCGTATTTCAATGATTCTTATATGGTTTTCATGGAAGCTGCAGGTAATAAAATTGAAGCAATTATTGGAGCTGGTTCGATCACCGATATATATTATGTATTAAAAAAGAACAGTAAAGACTCTAATAAAGCTCTTGAACTTGTAATTAATTTGATACAAATTGTCACTCCTGTTGATACAAAAGCTATTGATATACAAGAAGCTGCGAAGATGGGATTTTCTGACTTTGAAGATGCTGTTATTACCGCAACAGCAATAAGGGAAGGTGTTGATTATATTATAACCAGAAACACAAGTGATTTTTCTTCTTCGGCTATTCCAGCAATACAGCCGTCAAATTTTTTGTCAATTTTTTCTGAAAAGGTAATAAAAAGTTAAACAAGGAGAAAGGCAATGTCGTACACAGTATTGATTCCGCAAGACATTATTGAAGAAGGAAAAAAATATCTAACAGATAAGGGTTATAAAATCAAAATGGGGAAGGGTATTACTGTTGATGATTTAATTTCCGATGTGGAAGATGCCGATGCCTTACTTGTACGAACCGCTTCTTTTACGAAGGAAGTTATAGAAGCCGGAAAGAAGCTGAAGGTGATTGCCCGTCATGGTGTGGGCTGTGACAATATCGATGTAGATACGGCAACCAAACGCGGAATATGGGTTTGTTTTACTCCGGAGGCAAATGCAAATTCGGTTGCCGAGTACACACTTGGAATGATAATTGCGCTTGCAAGGTTCTTCCTTCCTGCAGACAGGGCGGTAAGGACAGGAGACTGGGAAATGAGAAATAAGTTCCCTGCTATTGACCTTAAAGGAAAGACGCTTGGTATTATCGGCGGAGGCCGTATAGGAACAAGGCTTGCAAAAAAAGCCATCCATGGCCTTGATATGAAGGTTAGGATTTATGATCCCTTTGTAAAGGAAATCAATGACCCCGAGGGGGTGGAAATAGTCAGGGATGAAGAAATAATTTTCGGTGAATCGGACTTTGTCAGCCTTCATATTCCAGTAACGGAAGAGACAAGAGGAAAGTACGGTAAAAAATATTTCAACATGATGAAGGAGACTTCCTTTTTTATTAATGCAGCAAGGGGCGAACTGCTTAACGAAAATGATCTATACGATGTCTTAAAGGATAAACGCATAAGCGGCGCGGCACTTGATGTATATGAAAAAGAACCTCCCATCAAAGATCATCCGCTTTACAGCCTGGATAATATAATGCTTACTCCCCATAACGCAGCCCTGACCAAAGAAGCAGTCAGGCGCATGGCTCTTGGTGCTGCCATGGGGATTGATGAAGTGCTTTCCGGAAAACCTCCAACATGGCCATTTAATAAGTTGTAGTGGAGGTGGGGGGAGTCGCCCTACGCCACTCAGCTTCCTGCTTCGTGTCTCCGGGCCGCCTGCGCACTCCCGGCGCATCCATGCGCCGCATTTTTGATCAAGGCTATCGCCTTATCATTTTTCTCAGGAGTGCTTGTTTTCGACTCCCCCAATTTATAAGTTTTCGAAAAATAATTGTGAGTGTTTAATTATTTTCTTTTTTTAGAATAACTGGAGGTGGGGGGAGTCGAACCCCCGTCCTATTATGCGAAATACAGGCATCTACAGGTTTAGCCGTTTATTGAATTGTCGGGGCAGGCTTGGCTAAACAGCGCGCGGCCTGTCCTTATTCCGGTAATCTTATCAGACTGTCTCCGGAAGCGGCAGCCTGACCAGCTCTGGTTGCGACGCGGAACTCCTCCCTCAGAGCGGCGGAAGGGTTCCACGCAATTATGCAGCTAAGGCGTAATTGTAACTGTCGTTGTTGGCAGTTAATAGTTTTGCCCGGATTAGGAGACGGGCGCTCCACCTGCAGCCGGCACCCCGAACCATAACAGTCGAAACCGGGGCACCCCCATAAATTATCCCGATTATTTTATAACCAAAAGACATGAAAGTCAATCCAAAAAAAAATTGTATTATTTTTCAAAACATGTTACAATAATAACGGAGGGGTTAATAAATAAAATATTAATTAAATTTTTATATGGAACTATCAACTGAAGAAATAAGCCTGATGGAAGAGGTCAGAGCCTATCTAAAGTCCTCAAACAGCAATGAGGCCGAACTGGTAAAAAAAAGATTCGAAGCTCTGGAAGCACTTGGAGCGGCCATTGCTCTTTTTCCTTCTGTCAGGGAGACAAATACATTAAGGGGTGTGGAGCGGAACGAAGATCAGCTTCTAAAAGTGCTTTGTTCAATTGCCGCTTCCACACATTTACTTCATACCCCTGCAAGGGTTGTTGCGGCACGCAGTTATCTGGTTACAAAATTCCAGGCCTTCTCCCTTCTGCACATCCTTGCCGGTGATAAAAAGGATTTCTATACCCCATTAAGAAAAATAATTTTATACATAATCCATACTCTGATGGCAGAAGAGGTTTATTTTTCCTGCCTCTTCGATCCGGGTTTTTCTCATGAAGTAAAGGTCAATCTGGCCTATGACCTTATTTCCCTTTGGGATTCAGGAAAGGACAGAAGGGCTCTGGAGCATCTGCCCGCACTGGATGACCTATGGAATGCAAGGGATACATCTCCGCCTGCTTTTGGAACCATGAAGGGTACCAGCGAGCTTTTAATGATTACCATCGATATGGGAAAGGATTGGCAGGAATTTATTGTAGCCCATACAGCTATCGATGAATCACGCTGGGCACTGGAAGAGTTCCTTTTCGGTCTTTCCCATGAAGAGCTTATCCATGTAAGAAAGAGACTTGATGAACAGGGCATAGCAGCGGTTGGAAGGGAAGAAATTACGTCCTTTCTGGATGATAAGCCCATGTATGGAATGATAAATAATTCCGATTACAGGGCAATTTATAATTTCTATGTTGACAGAAGGGATGCATCAAGGTTCAGGCAGAAACTGTCCGCACCGGGTCCTCTTCATGCACTGGAAGAAATTTACTTAAAATACAGAATTGCCCAGGAGTGAGGGAATAAACCCGCATCATAGGCTTGAAAGCGGTATTTACTTCCAGATTATCTTACTTCGTATTTCTGAACTTCATCATAAATATATTCAAGCGTGATTCCCGTGCTTCTAAACATTGCCTCAGAATCTGCTGCGTCATGGTAGCGGCGTTGGGCAACAATCCTTGTTATGCCGCAATTTATGATCAGCATTGCACAGGTACGGCAGGGAGTCATCCGGCAATAAAGGGTGGAGCCTTCTATGGAGATGCCTCTTTTGGCTGCCTGGCAGATTGCATTTTGTTCGGCATGAACAGTTCTTACACAGTGGGTTGTGGTTGTGCCGTCCTCATGAAGCATTTGCTTTAATTGATGCCCGGCTTCATCGCAATGAGGGAGACCCATTGGAGCTCCGACATAACCTGTTACAAGGAGCTGGTTGTTTTTTGCAATAACGCATCCTGAACGTCCCCTGTCGCAGGTGGCTCTTTTGGAAATTGCTTCGCATACTTCCATGAAGTATTCATCCCAGGTTGGTCTGATATAAGCTGCATCAGTCATAATAATCCTGCCTTGTTAATAATTTTATCTATTGATAGACTTGAACGAAAGAGTAGAACCATTTAATTATGCTTCTGAAAATAATTTTTTACAATAGGTAATTAAAATGAAAAATTCCGCCTTTCTTACCGTCTGCATGAATCCTACAATTCAAAAAATCCTTGTCTTTGATGATCTTGTAAGTGATACAGTCAACAGGACAAACAAATACAGAATGGATCCTTCAGGCAAGGGAATTAATGTATCCCGTGTCCTAAAGCAGCTTGGAAAGGATGCTGTGCATTTATGCCAGCTTGGCGGAGAACTCCGGCCGCTCTTTCTGGATTTATGCGAGGCCGAAGATATAAAGATAAAATGGGTTGAAAGCAATAGTCCCATAAGATTCTGTTATACGGTGATCAATAAAAACGATAAGAGTGTTACAGAGCTGGTTGAAGAATCTCATAAGGTTGATGAAGGAACGGGAAAGAGACTCCTGGATGAGTATTCAAAAATTATTGGTGATTTTTCCACTGTCACAATTTCAGGAACCATGGCAGCCGGTTTTCCTTCGAGCCTGATTCCCGACATGACAAGAATTGCAAAAGAAAAGGATGTCAGGGTTATTCTGGATTTAAGGGGTCAGGATTTAATTAACAGTCTTCCATATTACCCGGATCTTATTAAACCAAATCTCTATGAATTTGCCACTACCTTTGCTCCGGAACTGGTTTACAGGAATGAAATTAATCCTGAAATTAAAGACCTGAAAGAAAGGATAGAAAAAATAATTGAAAAAAATATTATCGATAAATTTAATGATAATCCGGTTTCACTGGTATTAAGCCGAGGAACAAAGCCTGTATGGTATTGGGACTCTGCAATAAAAAAACTCGAAGAATATTCATTTGAAAAAGTGGAGCCTGTAAACACAACAGGCTCCGGAGATGCCTTTACGGCAGGCATTGCTGCCTGCCTTGATGAAGGAGCTTCATTGGGGGAGGCAATTATATCGGGTGTTAAATGCGGTGCGCTTAACACCGCCCAGATAAGCCCCGGGATAATTCCTCCATCCTGATTAACTCTTGTTATGCCTTTTTGTTAATTACCCTTAAAATAAACATTAAAACTATTCCCAATGCGGCACAGCAGGAAGCAATAATAAAGGCCGGGAACATCAGGTCGATGTTTTCAAGAGCGAGGTTTCTGTAATGTCCTGCAATTTGGGATGATATAACAGCACCGCCGCCGAAACCCAGAAGCACAAAACCATAGTTAGTCGCCATATGAACAGGGCCGAAAAGGTCAGCCGTAAGTGAAGGGAAATTGCTCAATAGGCCGCCGTAGAAAAAGCCGATAAGCGCAATTAATATGAAGATCAAATAACCGCCTGCAAGATTCACCAAGAGGGAGAGCAGCATGGAGCCTGCCAATAATAGCGTAATGGTATTTATACGTCCGAGCTTGTCGGAAACCATGCCCCAGATCAGGCGGCCGGCGGAGTTGAACATGGAAATAGCCAATACGCCGATTGCGGCTATGGCTGGTGCAAAGCCCTTGGCCTCTGCTATGGGTTTGGCAAAATTTATCATCATTAAGCCGCCCATGCAGGCTAACATGAAGGCGGCGGTAATTAAATAGAACTTCACTGATTTTAACATTTGGGAAGGGGTATAGCTGACTGCCTGCTGGGTGGCAGAAGCCGGCTGTGTGACAGGAGTGGTCGTTGTTTCGCTGTCAGCAGGTGCCGTGCCGGTTACCGGTGCATTGACCGGCTGTGCCGAATAGCCGTCCGGCGGATTTTTTAGGAAGAGGGAGCCAATGGTACAAACTGTAAGAAATACGGCGCTTAGTACCATGAAGGTACCGCTTTCACCGACTCCTGTTCCGCCGAAGCTCTGAATAAGCACTTCTACAATGGGAGTAAAGATAACTCCTCCGAATCCAAGGGCTGCAACTATAATACCGGTAATTAAACCTTTTTTATGCGGATACCATTTTTGAGCGCAGGCAATGGTGGTTGAATATGTAAAACCCATGCCGACTCCACCCATCACCCCGTAACTAAGCCATAAGAGCCAGGCATAGTCGGATCTTACAAAGGAGGCAAGGAAAAACCCCGCACTTAGGATCAATCCCCCGATAAATACCACCATGCGTGTGGTATATTTTCCGGCAAGTTTACCGCCAATAACACTTCCAAATGTAAGGGTTGCAAGCAGGAGAGAGAAAGTAAGCCCTGCTGCGGCATTATTTCCGTCAAAAATGCTGTTTGCAATTCCTGTTTGGAAAACACTCCAGATATAAGCAACACCCAGGCTTAGCTGAATGGCTATAGCTGCCAGTACACAATAAAATCCCTGTTTTTTCATGATAGCCTCCATTTTTTTAGCAAAAAAAAACCCGGTTACAATCCATCCAGATTGTACCGGGCTCTATTGCCATTTTTGATCTAAATCAATCCTGGCGTCCTCTGTACAACCCATGGGTAATAAACCCAATAATAATAAAGGAGAAAATTTCTGCGTTAATCGGGATTATTCTTCCAATGTTCCGGTTATACAATTCAAACTCCAAATTAATTTTGTTGATTATGTTTACACAAAAATTAAAATAATGTCAAGAGCTTTTTTACTCATTCATAACGTAAGGCATCTATTGGATAGAGTCCAGCGGCTTTTCTGGCCGGGTAGTAACCAAATAATATGCCAACAAAGGCTGCAAAGAGGCTAGATACGGCAACAATAAGGGGGTTAATGTATACGGGAACCCCTGCCATGGCAAGGAAATGGCAGGCTAAAATAGCCAGTAGAATCCCTAAAAATCCTCCAATAAGGCTCAGTATCATTGCCTCGGAAAGGAACTGAAAGAGTATATCCCTTCTGCGTCCGCCAACAGCCATACGAATGCCAATTTCTCTGGTGCGTTCTGTTACCGAAACAAGCATTATATTCATTATACCTATGCCGCCTACAAAAAGTGATACTCCTGCTATGGCTGCCAAAAGAGTGGTGAGAGTTCTGGAAGTGTCAGTCGCAATATCTATCATTTCTACCTGATTCTGTATGGAAAAATCCGATTGTATTCTGTCAGGTATTCCCCTGGAATCCCTTAAAATTAAATCCGTTTCCAGAATTGCAGCATCCATGAAATCCCTGTTTCTTACGCTCATAATAATGTGGGTAATTTCCTGGGTTCTGTGCAGTCTTGTCATTGCAGTGTCCAAAGGCAATAAAACTATATCGTCCTGATCACTTCCGTCAAGGGCAGCTCCCTTTCTTTCCAAAAGACCTATTACCGTATAATAATTATTTCCTATCCTGATCTGTTCATGCAGGGCATATTCTGCAATGCCGAAAAGATTTTCTGCCGTTGTACGTCCCAATACTGCTACCGTATTTCTGGAAGTCATATCTTCGTGATCAAAAAAATAACCGTAATCTACAAAATAATTTCTTGCCAAACTAAATTCCGGTTCCACTCCATGGACACGGATCCTTACATTGCCCTCCCTTCCGAATACATCCTGGTTATTTTGAACCACTCCGGAAACAGCCAATGCAAAGCTGGATTCCTCCCTTAATGATTCCACATCTTCAATTGAGAAACCGGTTCTCCTTGTATAGGTAGCCTGAACACTGCGGATATTGGGACGCCTGTACTGTATCATCAGCACATTGGCGCCCATGGAGCTGATCCTGTCTTCTATGAGTTTTTGTGAACCTTCGCCCAATGCTACCATTATGATTACCGAACCCACTCCTATTATTATTCCCATCGAGGTTAAAAAGCTCCTCATGCGGTTACGCGAAATGGATCGAATGCAGTCAAGTATCATTGGTTTTCCTTATCGACGTTCTCTATTGACGTTCTCTTGAAATAAATTGTCTGCCTTCAATATCCTGCAAGGCAAAAATCTCTGTAGTAGATCCCGTAATAATTCCTGTCCTTACCCTGACAGCTTCTAGCTCTCCTGAGTTGTTAAAAAACCATAAATAGCGGACTCCTTCCTGTGCCCTTGCCTGACCCTGTATTGTAACAGCCCGGATATTGCGCGTGTTTCCGGTAAGCATGGCAAGTATTCCGGTTCTCTGGTTTTGAGTCGCCGCTTCCTGGGCACTCTGTTCGGCAAGTCTGATATTTCTTTCGTTAATTGCCGCTGTCCTTTCCGCTTCTGTCATATATTCCAGATCGGCATTAAAGATTAGCTCTTCAAGTAATTCATCGCTAAGGCCTGTAGGCTGGTAACGCAGGGCAGCATTGGAAACCAGGAGCGCATCTTCGCTTCGGGCTACTATAAATTCCACCGAGCAGGTCATACCGGGAAGGAGGGAGCCGTCATGGTTATCTACTTTAATCATAATCGTGTAAGAAACAACATTATTTATTAACAGGGGTACAAGGCGAATGTTTTCCACTGTCCCGTTAAAGCGGCGTCCCGGAAGGCTCTCCAGACTAAAACGCACTTCCTGTCCCCTGTAAATTGATGCAACATCCAGCTCTCCTATATTTGCCTCTATCTGCATTTCGCTCAAATTTTCGGCAATGGTGAACAAGCTGGCCGTAGCGGCAGCACCGGAAGAACTGTCTGCCACTGAATCTCCCTCGTTAACCCTCCTGTCCAGAACAACTCCGTCAATTGGAGAAACAATAAAGGCATGCTGATTGATTTCTGTTTCTATAACCCTAAGGTTGGTTTCCGCCATTGACAGATTTGCCTCAAGATTTTCAAGGTTTGTTAGACTTGTTAGAAGCTCAAATTCGGAAATAAGGTTTCTTTCGGCAAGAGCCAATTGATTATTATAGCTAATCAATTGCAGCCTGTAATTTGACCTGGCAATCTGGACTGTAGCATACTGCTGATCCCGCCTTAGTCTGAGTACATCGGTATTTAATTCGGCAAGAACATCGCCCCTTCTTACGGTATCGTTATAATCGACATAGACCTTCTCTATCTTGCCGCTCATTTGGGAAAGAACCCTTACCGATGAAACCGGATGTATGGTTCCGCTGGAAGAGACAGAGCGTTCTATATTGCCCCTGCGGACAGTTGTAAATTCGTATATAACAGGTGAAGCAGTATCTAAACATGAAAAAACCAGTAATGATAATATAAGCGTTATGGTGAAAAAAAAGAATTTATTTTTAAGGAATTTATTTTTATTGAATTTATATTTATTGATCATTTTTTTCATGTTGATATTATATATTAAAGAAACTAAGATGACAATGTACTTTTTATTGTTTAATGGGCTCTTGCCTGTTTCACCGCAATCATGCAATAGTAAAGAATGCTAAAACCTATGGTAAAACTGGTATTAGGTCTTAATGGGAACCTTAGAAAGGAGCAGATTGCCTCCGCCTGGTCATGGGGACTTGTACTTGGTTTAATTCCTGCCGGGAATGTTTTTTGGGTTATACTCTTTATATTGTCCTTTTTCTTCAGGCATCATCATAGGACAAAAATATTTTTAATGGTTATTTTAAAACTCCTTTCGTTTATAATTGCACCTTTGGTTGATCTTGTTGGCTGGGAGATCCTGCACATAGAATCCCTTCAGCCCTTATATACGAGCCTTTACAATATGCCCTTTGTACCTTTTACCAACTTTAACAATACCCTTGTTGCCGGCGGAATGGTGATCGGGATAGTGCTTTGGCTGCCTGTTTATTTTCTTGTACTTCGCCTAATTCCCCTTTACAGGGAAAGGAAAACCATAAAGCCGATAAAAAAAACCAAAGGAGACAGAGAAAATTAAAGCACCGGGTTTTTTTAAAAAAACACTAACCGAAAAGCAGCTCGACAAAAACTATATTGGTTTACTGGGACAGCCCGGAGACAGGAGCTTTATTCTTTCCTGTTATGTGAAAGATGATGAAGGTTTTACTCTTAAAAAGGACTTTGACAAGGAAGAAATTACAAAACTAAAGAAACTAAAAAAAGATATAAAGAAAAACAGGAAGTTTGCAATAAAGATAATACCCCTTGCATTCCTGGCAGCAGTAATTTTTGGCATTATATTTTTCTTTACGGTTCTTCTTAATCCCTTACTGCAAAGGGCGATGGAAGCCGGATTGGAAGCTGTCTTCGAAGCCCGTGTTGAATCCGATCGATTCAGGATGGATATTTTCAATTTTGAAATCAGCATGGCCGGTTTAACAATTGCCGACAGGGATGCTCCCATGCAGAATCTTATTCAATTTAATACCATCCGCCTGAAACTAAAACCCGAGGCTCTTTTAAGGGGTAGGGTGTATATAGAAGAAATCCGCTCCGATAACATTCGCTTTGGAACGCCGAGAACTGTTTCCGGTGCTTTGCCTGACAGGCCGCCTAAGGTACAGGAACCGCGGGAGCCGATTGAAATTCCTCCCCTCCTTGATCTGGAAAATTTTGATGCAATGGCCATTTTAAACAGTGAGTTCAACAGACTCCAGACGCCATTGCTATATGAAACTGCAATGAACACATACGATGCTTCACTTGCAAGATGGAGTAGTGAAGAAGCTTCTGCAAGAGAAAGGATTGCAGAGCTCCAGAGCAGGGCAGCGCCTTTTATGCAGATTAACGTAAACGACTTTATGGTTCTTGATGTCTCGACAATCGAACTTATCAACAGCACTATTAACGACATAAACGCTTTTATGAACACGGTTCATGCCGCCCAGAATGATGTAAATGGAATGATATCCGGAGTTCAAAATGACATTAACAATATAAGAATGCTGCAACAGAATGCAATGAATGCCTTTTCTGCAGATTTAAACCATCTGCGATCATATATAAACCTTGAAAGCGGAGAGGCAATGAATCTTCTTACCGCGGTTATAATGAACATTCTTACAGACACGGCACAGGAATATCTTGCTTATGGAACAAGGGGGCTTGAGCTGCTTGAACAGCTAATCGCGCTTCAGGCTCAGCAAAACAAATCCGAGCCAAGGCCGCCCCGGGAAGAACGCTTCCGCGGCAGGAACGTCATTTTCCCTGCTGTAGATTTTCCGCAGTTTTTCCTTGGAATAATGGCCGCCGATGTTCTTACACCTAATGCATGGCACTGGTCTTTTGATCTTCAGAATATTTCTTCCAATCCCTACTTCCCAGAAAATCCTCCATCTCTTTCGCTTTCGTTAGTGGAAAGCGGAGACGGACTCCAAAGATACGGCAGCATGATGAGTCGTGCAGATTTTCGTTCTTCTGCAAGAGAGCGTTTTAATGCAGAATTCAGCGGAGGCGGCTTCCCTGTAGATATTGCTTTAAGGGATATTGGTGTAGGCTCTGTGAACGGCAGGAGCGATTTTAATGCAGAAATCAGCGGTTTTGCCGGAGGTGGTTTTTCAATAGGCGGCGATCTTTCGCTTTTACAGGCGAGTCTAACCAACCCGTCAAATACTTTTGCTCAAGCTGCAGATGAAGCCATAAGGCAGGTTAACTCCGTTAATTTTGGGATTCAATATGAACACAGAATAGATCAAAGCGATATATTTTCGATTAACACAAATATTGGCGATATTTTCCTGAATGCACTCAATAGCCTTTTTAACCAGTATAGAAGACAGGCAGAAGAAGCTCTGGAAGCCGCCTTAAGAGAGCGGATTAATGAATTTCTTGAAAATAATTCTTTCTCTATGGAAGATCTGGAAATATTGGTAAATGCAATAAGGGGACACGGCAGTTCTATAGATACTCTCAGGAATGGCATCGAACAAAAGAGAGCAGAACTTGAGGCCAGATTACGCAGTGCAGTCGAAGATGCCGCCAGAGAGCAGATTCAGCAGACAGCGGACGATATACTGCAAAACATTACGCCTAACATTCCTGGTCTGCCGAACATCCCTGCTCCAAGTCTGCCTAATCCATTCGGCAGATAGAATGTTAAGTTAAACCATGCCCGGTGTATGGACTTTCGTTAAAGTTTTTCCCGAAGAGTTCAATTATTTTTAGATTAAAGCTTTCAGGCAGGGGAGCAGTAAAACTCGATGGAACGGGTAAATAACCGCCGGGGATTTCCATAATCCATGAATGCAGGAAAAATCCATTTCCCTTTTTTTGATCGATGGTATTACCACCGTATTTTATATCTCCCAGAAGGCTATGTCCCCTTGAAGCAGCCTGAACCCTGATTTGATGTGTTCTTCCTGTTTCGATTTCCGCACGGATAAGACTGTGTGATTTTGCAGAAAAGAGGGGAGTGACCCTTGTCAGGGCATGCCTGCTCATTGTGCTAACATTGTTAGTCTTATCGATGAGAGCCGGTTCTGTATAGGATTTTTTTTTGTTTTCATCCCTTATTAATTCATCCTGCCAGAATTGGTTTTCTTTGATTTCTCCCTCTACAATGGCTAGATAGTATTTTTTTATTTTTCTTTCTTTTAAAAGACGGCTGAAAGTCCTGGCTCCTTCAAGGCTTGTAGAAAAAACAATAATGCCTGAACTTGGTTTATCCAGGCGGTGAAGCGGCCCCGGTTTAAATGAGAGGGACTTTTCCATTCCTGCTCCCCTGTCATGCAGATAATTATTTACCATTTCTTCAAGACTATCCCTTCCATGGACAATGATCCCCGGCTCTTTATTTATTACTAAAATACCACCACCCTCAAAAAGGATTTCCGGAATTTTAATAAGGTTCATTTTGGGCTGGCTATTATTTACAGGTTTTTTTTCAGATATATTTTTGTGAATGTCCGCCGAATTTATTTCATTTAACGAAATTTCATCTCCGGATCTTATGATCAGGTTTCTATGTGCCCTTTTCCCGTTAACCTGAACCCTGCCAGTTCTAAGAAGCCTGTGAATGGCGGAAAGAGGTATGTCTTTTAGTGCTTTTCTAAGAATCCGGTCAAGTCTGCGGCCATCGTCATCGGCCTCTGCCCCAAGATTTAAGAGCATGGAGAAATATTAATTTCCGTAAATATGTGCAAAGGCATGAAGCAATTCCATGGCTTCTTCCTTGCATGAGCCGCAGACGGTTCCGATTTTTGTTGCATTCTGTAAAGCTTCCCATGTGGAGGCTCCGTTTTTAGCGGCCTCTTCTATGTCATTATCTGTTATATCAAGACAGGTACAGATTATTTTATGTTTTTCCTTTAGTTCGCCTTCCCTGCCGTTTTTTGAGAGATAATCGTTTATTGCCGCCCTTAATGCCTTGTCGCCTAACACAGAGCAGTGCATTTTTGAATCGGGAAGGCCGCCCAGTTTTTCTACAAGGTCTTCAGGTTTAATTTCAAAGGCATCCCTAATATTCATTCCCTTTACAATCTCAGAAAGCATGCTTGTTGATGCTATTGCACTTGCACAGCCATAGGTTTTCCATCTAAGGTCTGTAATTATATCGTCCTTTATCCTTATAAGCATGAGCATCTGATCACCGCACTTTATATTGCCGGTAAGACCCCTTCCGTCACATGGAAAGGCGGATTCATCTTCCATTAAAACATTCTTGGGGCGGATAAAATGTTCCTTAACTGTATCTGAATAAAGCCAATCTGACATATTAACTCCTCTTTTTAATGGGGTATTGTTGACATGGATCTGAGTTTAGAAATTATCGGCGGTATTTTCTCCAGTACATAATCCACATCTTCTTCCGTTGAACCATGCCCAAGAGAAAACCTGATTGAGCTATGCGCAAAACCAGCATCAAGCCCCATGGCGATTAACACATGGGAAGGTTCCAGGCTTCCTGATGCACAGGCGGAGCCGGTGGATACTTCAATTCCTTCCATGTCCATGGAAAGCAAGATGGACTCTCCTTCGGCACCGGGGAAAGAGACATTCAATGTATTGGGCAGGTTTTGCCCGGGATGTCCGTTTATCTTGATATTTTCTATTTTTTCTATAAGGCCATTTTTCAGTCTTTCCTTTAAGCGGCCTGTTTTTTCAATATAAGAATCCAAATCCCTTAATGCTAGTTCAGCGGCTTTTCCAAAGCCAATAATTCCCAAATTATTGTATGTTCCTGCCCTGAGCCCCTCTTCCTGATGTCCCCCGTGAATAAGGGGGAGAAGGGGAGGGAAATCGGATTTTTGGCTTCCATGGTTAAGGGGTTTTCTTACATAAAGAGCACCGATTCCCTTGGGGCCGTAAATTTTATGTGCGGAAATTGTCAGGTAATCCAGTTCCAGTTCCCTTACGTTAACTGGAATTTTCCCAACGGCTTGAACCGCATCTGAATGTACCCATGCACCTTCTTTTTTTGCAAGCCGGCATATTTCTCCGATGTTTTGGACAGTGCCGATTTCGTTATTCGCCATCATTATGGAAACAAGGAGCGTGTTTTTATTAAGGACTGCTCTGAATTCATCCATATCAATCAAGCCAAATTCATCAACCGGAAGTATATGAACCTTAAACCCCAGATCCCTTGTATGTTCTGCGGAATTTATTATACATGGATGCTCTACAGCCGAAATTATGAATTCTCTCCTGCCTTCCAAAAGGGGTTTTCCGTCCGTGCAGCTTGCCAGGCGTCTCATTGTTTCAAAAACTGTATTATTGGATTCAGAGCCACCGGAGCTGAAAATTATACTGTCATCCGGAGCATTAATCAGATTGGCAACGGATTTTCTGGCATCTTCTATTTTTGATCTGGCAAAACGTCCTGATGAATGCATGGAGGATGCGTTCCCATAGGCGTTAATATTATCCCACATGAAGGATTTTACCTCTTCTTTTAGGGGGGTAGTTGCATTATAATCCATGTAAACGTGGTTTTTGGCCATTATTTCTCCGTTTTTCATTATTATACAGTTTTTAAGGGCTTTTGTTAATAGTCCAATGATTGTAATTTCCCCCTTAAATTAATATAATTAGCATCCATGTGTCAAAATTTAAAAGAAAAGCTGTCCAATATTATTTTTTCTGCATCCGGCTGGCGCGGAATTTTTGCAAAAAACGGAAATGAAGAATCAAAAGAGACAGAAATAACCGAAGCACATGTAATTATTGCATCTCTTGCCGCCTCGGTTTTTTCCGATTTTGTTGACAATATGGTCATGCAAAATAAAAAAAGTATCGTTCTTGGACTGGATACCCGTCCGACCGGAATGGCAATCATGGAAGCCATTATTAAAATGCTGATTTTTAAAAAGAGAAAAATTCTTTTTCTTGGCATATGCAGTGCACCTGAAATAATTTCTTTTACTGTAAAAAATAACAAGAAGGCATCCGGCTTTATATATATTTCTGCAAGCCATAATCCCATTGGGCATAACGGAATAAAGTTTGGCCTTAACATGGGAGGCGTAATAAATGCCGAAGAAAATGCCTCCCTTGTTTCTGCATTTAACAGGGAAATGGCGGTTGACGGAATAGCAGAAAAGATAACAAGAGCCCTTGCCGGGATAAATAAAAATGATGTGGACAGGGTAATTTCGGGAATTAATAAAAATAAAAAAGCCGCACTTAAAATTTATAAAGATTTTACAGAAGAAGTAATTTCCGGATTGGATAATAAATCTGAAAGGAAGAAATTTTTTTCCGGATTAAAAAGAGAGATAATAAAGAATCCGCCAGGAATTGTCTGTGACTTTAACGGCTCTGCCAGAACCCTTTCCATTGACAGGGATTTTATTGAATCCCTTGGAGCAGGATTTTATTCAATCAACGATAAACCCGGAGAGATTGTCCATAGAATAGTCCCGGAGGAAGAATCCCTCTTTGATTGCAGGGATTATCTATCCTCCCTTCACGAAAAGGATAGAAATGTTGTTATAGGTTATGTTCCTGATTGTGACGGTGACAGGGGAAACTTCGTAATCTGGAATGATAAAAAAAATTGCCCTGAAATTCTTGATGCCCAGACCGTCTTTGCACTTGCCTGTGTGTCAGAGTTATCTTCCCTTCACGCCAGGAATGATAAAAAAAATAAAATTGCCCTTATTGTTAATGATCCCACATCAATAAGAATAAATAAAATTTCCACCTTTTTTAATGCCGAAGTGTTCAGAGCGGAAGTGGGAGAGGCCAACCTCGTTTCTCTTGCAAAAAAGCAAAGGGAAAGTGGTTATATTGTAAGAATCCTGGGAGAAGGCTCTTCCGGAGGTACGATCATTCATCCATCCACTGTGAGGGATCCCTTAAATACACTTGGCTCTTTAATTAAAATTCTTAAACTGAAGGAACTTTTTAAACTATGGTGTTCCCTTTCGAATCAAACAGATAAATACAGGGATGATTATACATTGTCCGATATAATTTCTTCCCTTCCTGTCTTTTATTCCACGGGGGCATATTCAGAAAATGCACTTCTAAACATTAAGAGTGCCGATCATGCTCTTTTAAAGAAAAGGTATCAGGAAATATTTAACAGGGAATGGGACAGAAGGAAGCAGGAAATAGGAGAATTATTCGGTATTGATCATTGGCAGCCTATTGCGTATAATGGAATCACTGAAAAAAGGAATATTGAAAATTTTGAAGTTGCCGGAAGGGGAGGGCTAAAGATCGAATTTTTTGGTAGAAATGAAACAGAAGCCTCTTCCTTCATTTGGATGAGGGGTTCCGGAACGGAGCCGGTTTTCAGGATAATGGCCGATTCTCATAATATTGCCATGCATGATTATTTACTTAAAATGCACAGGGAAATAATTCTGGAAGCGGATAAGTCGTAAATTGAATTAATCAGGAGTTTTTATGGGAATCAGGGGAGAAGTTTTTTCTACAAGGGTAATATTGCAAAACAGAACATATTTTTTCAATGTAAAGGAAAATAGACTTGGCGATCTTTATCTAAACATTGTTGAAAGCAAGAATCGTGATGAAGGCGGCTTTGAGAGACAGTCGGTAATTCTATTTGCAGAGGATCTGCAGGAATTTCTTCAGGGCTTTGATGAATCTTTAAAGGTACTGGAAAAGTCGGTAAGGGAAAAAAGAAAGGGTAAACCTTCTACAGCACGTTCAAAGAGCCGGGACGATGATTACTCTCCGGGTGATTCCGGTAGAACTGGCTCAGACCGAAGAAGCTCAGACCGAAACGGAACAGGAAGATCTGACTCACCCAGAGCCGGGAGAAGTCCAAGAACCGGCGGTACCGGGAATGCCAGGACTGCCGGCAGATCGACAGCAGGCAGGGCAAGGTCTGAGGGCAGGGCAACGGGAGGAAGAGCAGGGCCTACCGGCAGGGCAGCAGGCGGCAGTCGTTCAGGTGGAAGAGATGGCAGAGCCCGATTCGGGGATTCCGGCGGAGCTGGCAGAAGAGAGAGCGGAACCCGTACTAGTAATTTTGACCGCGGCGGCTCAGACAGAGCTTTCGGCACAGCCGGTGGTTTCGCAGGCAGCAGAGGTGCCGGCTCCGCAGGCGGCAGGACAAGGTCAGAGGGGGCAACGGGGGGAAGAGCAAGGGATTCATCAAGATCAAAAGATTCTTCAAGATCAAGAGACAGCAGCGGAGCAGGTGATTTTTCAAGACAGGGAAAAAGATCTGATAATAAAAGAGCAGAAAAAGGTCAGCGAAATTCTGAAAGGATTGCCTCTTTTAGCACTAAAAGAAAAGTTATTGTCAGGAAGAAGTAGCGGAACCCGTTCTGTAGGAAAAACTCCTTCTCTGAATGGGAGAAGGCCCGTATTTTAATATTGCTTCCCTATGTGCCTTGGTCGGATAACCCTTGTGTTTTTCATAGCCGTATTGCGGAAAAAATATCGCATAATATTCCATTAACCTGTCCCTTGCGCATTTTGCCAGAATGGAAGCAGCCATAACTTCAGGGATTTTACTGTCGGCCTTTACAAGAGCAGTACAGGGAACGGGGATTTGCGGAACATATAAGCCGTCTATTATTGCATTTACATTTTCCTTTAAAGAAAAAGGTGAAGATAAATTTGAAGACAGGTTTAGGGAATCAAATGCTCTCTTCATCGCCAAAAGGCTGGCCTGAAGTATGTTTATTTCATCAATTTCTGCCGGAGACGCCCAGCCAATGCCCCAGTACAGAGATTCTGAAATAATTATATTTTTTATTTCTTCCCTTTCTTTTACCTTTATCTTTTTTGAATCATCAAGAATACCAATAGGAAAATCATCTTTAAGAATTACAGCAGCGGCAGAAACAGGACCTGCCAATGGTCCCCTGCCTGCTTCATCGATGCCGCAGAGAAAAGTTTTTTCATTCAAAAGGAGTGCCGGGCATGAAGTGGGTAAATCCATGAAACTCGTTTCTCTCATTTTCCAGATACTCCCTTGAAACAGTTTCATTTCTGGAAAAGACTTCGGATCTTTGTGCATTGCTGCCGGAAATAAAAATACTGTTCCGTACAAGGGGAAAGGGAGAGTCTGTTAAATTTACGGCTCTTGCAGAAAAGAGTGCATCCAGCTCAAAACGGGAATCCATAATTGCGGCTATACTATGATCCAGAAAAAGTATATTTGCATCCCTTGCAGATGCACTTAAGCTTCCTCCATCAAGAAGGAGTTCCGCATCTTCGGCTTCAACTACAGAGGCATAATCTTCGCCTAACGACCTGAAAATAAAACCGTAAAAGCTGCCCCTGCTTCTTTCCAGATTAAAGATTGCGGCAGTCCTTTCACCGGAAGAGAGAAAGGTAGTGTAGGATGTATATATGCTTCCGCCCTGGATATTAAACATAAGGGTATAATCTCCCAGAACATGAATGCGTGTATTACTTACCTCTATTACGCTGTTTATGGCAGAAAATGAAGGATTTCTGTCCGTCTCATCGCTTATTATGGTTATATGGGAATTGTTAATTAACAAGACTGCGTCATTCATATTCACAAGACGTGCATTCCCCGAACCCCTGAGTATTCTGACTCCATTTAATTCCAGTACAGAGCCGGGAAATAAATCCCAGTAGAAATCATCGGAGGTAATTATCAAGCTTCCGTATCCGTAAGAGTCATTTTCTTCAGGTGTTCTCCAGCCGCCATCTATGTTTAACATGGAAAAAACCCTGAGAGGTCTGTTTAATTCAAGGCTGCCATAAACTCTAATGTCGGTTAAGCCCTGTCTCTGTGCATGAGACAATGCGTCATCCAGGGAAGTGAAGGGATTGTCCATGCCGCCTAACGGAGCTCTCGGATTAGAAACAGGCATTAAAGGCACCGGTGAGACATAAATAGTTTTTGGATCAAGAATGAAAAATAATTCTACAGAAGGCCCCCTGTTCCCGGAAGCATCTATCTGGAATGCTGTTACATAAACCTCTGCAATTTGATCAAGGGAGGAATTTATTATTAGATACTCATTTCCGCTTAGAATTTCCACTTCTCCGGAGGGGTAAACAAGCCTGACATTAATGTAACCCCTTGCCCTATCTTCCGTTGTTTCAAGATCAATTCTAAGAGGTCCCCTTGTCCAGCCTCCTACAGGAAAGCCGTGCAATATGGGTTCGGTAGGAGGCAGCCTGTCTATATGAAGCTCTTCGAGTATATTCCCTCCTATGGAAATAAAAGCCCAATCAAGATCCTCGCCGTCACAGATATTAAAATTACTGTTTCGTATAATGCCGGGAGAATAGGGTATGATATGTGAAACATAGTTCCAGCCCTGATCCTGATCAGAAGTGAGATTGTTTTTGTATGCAATTCTTCCCCTGGTCATGCTTCTGTCGATTGGAAGAGGATCGATTTCATTGGAGAAAGGTCCGTAATATGTATCTTCATCGATAAAAACAAACCAGGTTAATCTTCCTCCTTCCAGCGGAATGGGAAGCGGCCTGTTCCCTGAAAACCAGGAATCTCCCCATGAAAAATAAATGGTTCCCTGAATTTCTTCCGGCCATATAAGAAGACGGCTTCTTCCTGCACTTAAATATCTTAAAAGAGGATATAAATAATCCGGATCCCTGAAAGGCATATCGTCATTAAAAACCGGGAAATCCATTAAGTAACCCGAATAGAACATTATTTCCGGCAGGGTATTGTAAAGCTCCCTTGATGCGAGAGGATTATTGCTTCCTCCATCAAGTAAATATGCAAAGCGGTAAAGTCTTCCTTCAGGATCAAGAAGATTAACTCCAATAGCCCTTGTAATTAAATTCTGCGGTCTTAGTACAAGTTCTCTATTGGCAAGAACGGAAACAGAATTTTCCGGAGGAGAATCGTTAATGGACCAAAGCCAGGAATCCGGAATACGGAGGGATGTATTACTGGTTATAATTATTTCTTCCTGCCTGTAAAAATGTTCCAGACCCCCTTCGGCCATGCCGCTGCCTTCAGCAATGCCGCCGCTTCCGGCCATGCCGGCATTCCTGCCGCCGTTAGGTGCAACACTATAGCTCACCCTATCTTCCCTCGGCCTTCCGCTGCGATCCAGCCAGGCAATCCGCAGATTGATGTCCCCATGTGCGTCTATTCTGACAGGCCCCCTGTAAAGCATTCCGGTTCCGTCATGCGCCAAAGGATAGGTTCCGTCAATGGTCCAGAATACATATTCACTTTCTATGCCTGTAATAATTAGGGTTTGACTGTTCCGGAATGAACCGGAAATGGGATTGGCTATTTTAATGAGCGAGATTTCGAAAAATTCTTGTCTAGGTTCAGATATATTACCTGCCCAGTCTTCCGCCCATATAATGGCAGGGAAGGAAACAGGAGGGGCTGCATCAACCCTTCTTAAGTTATCAAAGAAATACAGGCTCTCTCCAAGATCGGCAAAGGCTCTTACTCCCGTATATTGCTTGCCTTCGGTTTGAATAAAGGAAAGACCCGAGTTACTGTTCCGGAACTCCAGAACAGGCTGGGGCGGGGTAATCTTATCTATGTAGATATAATAGGAATAACTTTCAAGCAGTTCATCTATGTGCGAGTAATATTCGGCTGTCAGTATAAAGGCTCTTGCTTGCTCGGCTCGCACATTCATTTCCGCAATGGCAGGACCTCTTCCCCTGTAAATCTCCCTATAGTCAACCAGGAGCCTTATCCAGCCTGTGCCATTGATGGCAAAAAAGGAGGGATTCTGATCTTCACCAAAAATACCTCCCATGGCATTTGTGGAAAAATTCATCTGGGAAAAAAGAGATGCGGTGATTGATAAAAGGAGAACAGGAATTAACAAAAATTTTTTTATTCTCATTATCCTGTTGAACCTTTTTGATTTTCATTTTGTGTTATATGGAGTATGTCCCTAAGTTCAGGATCGTCTTTATAGTAATGCTCTTCCAGCTCTTCCTGTGAAAGCCCGACAAGTTCATGGCTGGAATAATGGATCCACATCGCTTCATCCTTCAATGAGAGTTCATGTTTTCTGCACCAGTAATCCGGCTGTATTTCCAGCTGCTCTTCCTTGTCGGTAAAAATCTTATAATCATGCACCACAATTTTTATGTCCTTTCTCGGTATTCCCCTGAACATAATCACCTTGGTTAGATGGTTTATTGTTCTGCCTGTATCAAAAATATCATCCACAAGAAGGATTTTATCCCCTGTTCTTAATGCCTCTGTAGGGTAGGTCCATCCTTCCACCTTAATTTCATCGGATTCGTTTACTCCGGTATAGGAACGTGCGACAATGGCCGCATAATAAACCGGGCTGGCACGTCTTTGAACAAATTTGAAATATTCGCTTATTACATTTCCCAAATATGCTCCTCCCCTTAGTGACACATAAATTATGTTTGGGATAAAACCATCCATGTAAATTCTATGTGCAACTTTCAGGCCGTTGTTTCGTACCACATCATAGGGGAGGAATTCCTTAACCATAAATCAATTCCATAGATCAATTATAGTATAAATCCGTGCAATAGAAAAGCTATCTTCTTATTCTGGCTCCGTGCGATAAAAAGCCGAAGAGGCTGCCGATTAGACCGCCAACTATGTGGGCAAAATGTGAAATATTGTAGGAGCCTGAACCCATGTTTTCGAAAGCTATATAGAATTCCCTGCCAAGGTATAATAAAAGCACGAGGATGAATGTAAGCGGTACTTCACCCCTGTTAAAATTTGTAAATGAAACAAGGAGTATCATCATGAAAACAATTCCGGATGCTCCAAGAAGATCCGATGAAAAAAGAACCGCATGAAGAACACCGGTAACAAAGGCGGTTACAATGAACATCAATAAAAGGGAGATGGAACCGTAAATTTCTTCAAGGATGGGACCAATAAGAAGTATTATTGAAAAGTTGGAAACAAGGTGAGTCCAGCTGCTATGCCCCAGAACATGGGAAACCAGCCTGAACCAGTTTCGGACATCCCTGATCGTGAAATCCCCCCTGCCGGGCAGGACGAACCAATCTCTTGTAATTGCCCAGGAAATGGTCTGGGAAAGAAGTAAAATTAGCGCACTTATAAAGGCAAAGGTAAGAACGGTTGGGGCGTTGTATCTGATTTTCATAATGTATAATCCAGATTTTTTGCTTAAAGATCAAGCCTAAAGCTTTAGCTTAAAGCTTCAGCTTAATTTCGATGGGGCAATGGTCGGAGCCGTGAATATCCGGCCTTATTTTTGCTTCCTTAACACTGTCAAGCAATTCCGGATTCACACAATGATAGTCAATCCGCCAGCCGATATTTTTCTCTCTTACATTGAATCTATATGACCACCATGTATAATGTCCCGTCTCTCCGGGATGGAAATTCCTGAAGCAGTCTATAAAACCTGCTCCAATGAAACTATCCATCCATGCTCTTTCCTCCGGGAGATAACCTGCGTTTTTTTCATTGTCCTTGGGTCTTGCAAGATCAATAGCTGTATGGGCAATATTGTAATCTCCCGACAGAACAAAGTTTCTTTTTTGCTTCCTGTATTTTTTGCATAATTTAAGTATTGCATCACAGTATTCGAGTTTATAGGAAAGCCTTTTACCCTCATCCTGGGAATTGGGGAAATAGGCGGAAATGAGGGTGAACTTTTCAAAGTCCGCCTGAAGCAGCCTGCCTTCATTGTCAAAGTCCTTTATTCCCATAAGGCGGACATCAAGAGGTTTTTCCTTGCTGTAAATTGCAGTTCCAGAATATCCCGGTTTTACAGAGCTTGCCCAATGACAATGGTAATCCCTGCCTTTTTTGCTCTTTATTTCCAGTAAGTCCTGCGAAAGCTGTTTTGGATTGGCCTTGGTTTCCTGAATGCAGTAGGCGTCCGCATCCTCTTCCCTTAGCCAGGAGACAAAGCCCTTTTTTTCTGCGGCACGAATTCCGTTTACATTCCAGCTAAAAATGCGCATTATTTCCTGGTTTTACCATGTTCCAGCTTCAATGTCATGGTTGGCTGATCGCAGACTTCTACAGGGCCGAAATACTGAATGGCACCGGGACAATGAAACATTACCCTTTCTCCCCATGCCTTTCTTTCTTCCTTGAAAGTTTTAAATGGAGCTCCGTCCAAATCCACCAATGCTTTTTTTATGACAGGTTTCTTGGAGCCATGACGCTGCTCAAGGTTCATCATCATTGTGAGCGGGACACCGCCAGCAATCCATTCGGATGCCGGAGCAGAAAGATTTCTTACACTGGAAATATAGGATGTAAGTCCATGGGCAATTAGTGCAAAGGCACCAAAGCCAAGAGTATAGCAGTAATCTGAATCGAAGTTTGTAGGGAATGCACAGCGTCCCTCATAGCCAAAGAAGTGGGCGAGGGATGCGAATTTCCCCTTATAGATCCCCTCTTCCTTGTATTCGGACAGGCGTTTTGCCACCAGGCCGATAAGGAGTTTTTCAGTCTCTATCTGCGATACCATTACATTCCCGTGGGGATCCCTGTCCATGAGGAATTGTCTTGCAATATCAGCCGGAAGGCTGGAAATGAGTTTATGGGATTCGCCGCTTATTTCCCCATCCAACCATTTTAACTGCTCTGCAAGAGAATGCAGAGCGCCAAATTCCTCTTCCTTGTCACTCATTACATCGTTAAGTTCCCTTATCAATTTCTTCATCTCGGGAACAAATTCCACCAGCCCTTCAGGAATAAGGATCACCCCAAAGTTTTCACCATTATCCGCTCTCTTGATTATCGAAGAGCAGATTACTTCGGCAATGTCCGAGAGGGACATAGCCTTTGCTTCCACTTCCTCGGAAATAAAACAGATATTTGGCTGGCATTGTAGGGCACATTCCAGGGCAATATGACTTGCAGATCTTCCCATCAGTCTTATAAAGTGCCAGTATTTTTTTGCACTGTTTGCATCAATCTGGAGATTGCCGATTAGCTCACTATAGGTCTTGCAGGCAGTGTCGAATCCAAATGATGTTTCTATATAGTCATTTTTAAGATCACCATCTATGGTTTTGGGACATCCGATCACCTGAACCTTCGATCCCTTGTCCAAAAAGTATTCGGCAAGCAGGGCGGCATTTGTATTGGAATCATCACCGCCTATTATTACAATAGCATCAAGCTTTAATTCATTTGCCGTATTCAGGGCGGCCTCAAACTCTTGCGGCTTTTCGATTTTATCCCTTCCGGAGCCTATTATGTCAAAGCCGCCGGTATTCCTGAATTTGTCTATAATTTCACCGGTTAGCTCTTTGGTTTTATTGTTGATCAAACCTTTGGGGCCGCCCAAAAAACCGAATAATCTTGATGAAGGATTGGCCTTTTTTAAGCCGTCAAAAATTCCAGCAATAACATTGTGGCCGCCGGGAGCCTGACCACCGGAGAGAATTACTCCAACCCTCAGCTCCCTTGTAATGCTGCTCGAAGGATTTCCCTTAACAAATTTTGCAATAGGTTTTCCGTAAGTATTTTTAAAGATTTCCTTAAGGGCTTCCCTGTCCGAAATGGATTCAGTTGCTTCACCAAGCTCAAGTCCGATTTTTGTTATATCCGCAGCCAAAGCAGGAGCCAGTTTTGGAACATACTCATATCTGGCTTTTTGTAGAATTGAAATATCCATTTAAACTCCTATTAATCTCCTATAACGGTTCCGGTAAATTTTTCACCGGATAAAATCTTTTCAAGATTATTTAGATCCTTACCGGCGGCACAAATAACTTTCAGACTGATTTTCGAAGCATGGCGGCTGGCAATGGGATCAAAGGGAATGTTTTTCCCGGGAACCCATTCGTCTCCCACCATCTGGCAGAAATCCGACCAGGAAATTTTGTCAATGGGTTTTGCATCCGGGTTTTTTTTAGGATCGTCGGTATATACTTTGTCGATATTGGACAGGTTAAGCACAGCATCTGCCTGGAATCTTTCGGCAAGAATTACCGAACAATAATCTGTGGAAAAGCCGGGTTTCCAGCCTGAAGCAACCAGAACCCTGCCAATCAATGGTTCGACCTTTGAAGGATCGTAGACCACATCCTGAATGCAGAGATCCCCAAGCAGAGCCTTTACCAACTGGGCATTAAGACGGGTTGCCATTATGCCAATCCAGTCAGCCTGTTCATCCACCGGAGAGGGGGAAATATTTCTATAGGTCTCCTGCCATTTTCTAGCCGGACCTCCGCCGCCTGTGACAAGAATAAAGCGTCTCTTTTCATCCCTGTCAAGGAATTTGGAAATTATTGCCAAAAAATTTTTTAAAAAAACTTCATCAGTACCATCGGGTGATACTATGGAGCCGCCAAGAGAAATTACAGTAACCATTAATTCTCCTTATTCCATTACTGAACATACATTCCGGATACACTAATATTACTCCATACAGAGGTATAAGAATCAAGCCCTCCGGCTGCTTCTTCGGATAAATTCTGCAATGAAAAAACCGGCCCCGGCGTGACTATCCTGCTTTGAGGAGTCATCTGCATTAAATTGTATTCACCTCTGGAAAAGGTAATTCTATGATTATCCAGATTCCCGAAATAATATTGTTCATGATTCTCCCTCAAGAGAAAGAGGGGCGGAGCGGCTCCTGCTCCAAGAGCGGGATCTACAGGAATCCAGCCAAAGCCATCCATCCAGAATTCCGTCCAGAAATGCATATAGGTGTCCATGTAGGGATCTACCAGAATGCCGGAAACAGGCATGGCAGAAATCCCGGCAGACCTTAAAAGGGAAGTGTAGAGCATGGCTATTTCAAAACTGCTGCCCCTTCCATTACTCAAAGCCTGAACTATGGATTCCCCATTCGCGATCCCCGAAAATGCACTTCCATCCCCACTTTCTCCGGAGCTGAACTCCATATTTGCAATCAGCCATTGGTAGATTAGCCTTGCTCTTGTGTAAACAAGGGTTTCCCTGCCGATTATCGCCGTTGCCCTTTCAATTATTTGCGGATTGTCTGATGGAATCAGGTAGCTGCTTGTTGTAAAAACCGAATTTGCCGGCAGCGGAGAATTCAATCTCGGAGGAGTGAGGGTTCTGAAATCCGTTTCCACCTCGTATACCTCAACATGGAAACTCTGGTTAATTGATGGAGTATTACCCGGAAGAAGATTGTTTATCTGAAAAATCGAAGTGCCTAGATAGTTTTCTATAAAGGGTTCCCTGCTTCTGGAAATTACCGAAGCATTTCTCTGGGATGATGATGATACGGGAAGGGGCATAAATAAAAACAATGAGTTTGGTGCCATGGCAGTCAATACATTAATATTCACCGAATATGAAAGAATATAATTCTGCCTGTTCCTGAAAGTCTTTGTCCCCGGTCTTCCGCTTATTTCAAGATAGACAGGAGGAGAATCCCCCCTTATTGTCCTGACCTCCATATTTCCGCTGGCAGCTCCGTCAGGAATCCTTACGCGGATTTCCCTGTCACTCCAGAATTCATAGGCTAATTCCCTTTCCGCCGCAGGGATAGAACCGGTGCTTACAGGAGCAGCCGGAGAAGGCTCCGCATCCCAGGTAAAATATACCGCTCCGGTATTTCTGGAAGAACCGAAATTCCTGCCGTATATGGTTATTAAACTGCCAATGGGACCGGAAGCAGGCTCTATTGAAATTATCCTGGGATTAATTCCCTCTGTCTCTCTTGGTGGAAAGGGCAGGTTTTGCATATTGGCAAATAGGGCAGGGTTGCTCCTATTCCTTCCCCTGTGAACATAAACCAGACCTGCATCCCCGAATTCGGGGGTTCTTAGCACAATTTCGTTATCCGACCATGATAAATATGAGGAGCTGGTTGGCGGAATTCCGCCAATGGTAATATAGGATTCATTCCTTTCATTGCCAAAACCTGTCCCCTTTATTGTCAGAATTTGACCCATATAGTCGATAGGCGGATCGAGCGAAAAAATTTCCGGCAGGTTTTCCCTGCAGCCGATTAATAAAATTAAGAGCAGGATAAGGCAGGAAAGGAGAGGGAAGGAGATAAAGGGCAGGTGAGGAGCAGGGCGGAATTTTTTCCCACCCCCTTTATTCATCGGGATACCTTTCTGAATATTGTTCAAGCACAATCTCTATCTGAATATGGGAGCCGTCCGTTCCCGGAGATTCCGAACCAAGGGGAAAGAAGTAAATTGTTTCCTTGAACACAAGGGGAATGGTTTGCATGGTGGTATGAAAACTTATTCCCTCATTGGGAATGGAAATCCAGATCTGTCCCTGCAAAACAAGAATACTCTGGTTATTCGGTCTTAAATAGGGGATGAACTGAATTGCGACAATTACATTTGAGCCGATCAACTGAACACCAACAGGATGCCCCGGAAGGGTTACCTTGGTGCTTTCGGCATACCAGACAACATTCTGGTTTGATTCTATAATCCTGGAAACAATATGAATTATAATGGCCTGATCCCTGAAGCCCGGCAGCTCATTAATGGGAACTTCGACTGGAATATCCTGGGCATTAATGGAAACAGCCGCAGTCAAAAGAAGGAATCTTAATAAAATAAATTTCTTTGGTAAATTCAACATGAGTGCCCTAATGCCGGCTCCTCCATGAAAAATTTTCCTGTTCATCATCTTGGCCCCGATCCCCTTGAATAATCATTGGCGTTGATCAATACCGGCTCTCCTGCATGATAAAACCTGCGGTTTTCAGGCAGGGAGATTATAACTATATCCGATCCATCCTGGGTCGAAAAGTATTGAATTATGCTGTTCATGTCCTGAAATATGCTTCCATCGTAAAGAAAATCGGAAACGACAGCCATGGAATCAAGAGATTGAACGGGATTTTGGATCGGATTTTCAGCGACAGGTGTAGTCAGGCTTCCGTTTAAATTAATGTCGTTGTTTAAACCGGCTCTTGAATTATAGAACCCGAAGATAAAAGTCATTAAGAATATTATTAAGGCACCTGCCGCAATTGGCATGGGCAGGGAAACAGATCTGTTCCAAAGAAGGGATACAGGAAAGCTTTTCCTCGCGGATTTCCGTCTGATATTTATATCCGGCAGACCATCCGGCACACTCTCTGAAATAAGGTCAGTCCGGCTTTGCGGGAGCTTTTCGTAAACCCTTTCCATGGCGGAAATTATCCTGCTTTCCTTTTCCTCCTCTTTCAGAAGGATTCCAAGGTTTTTATAACCCTGCATAATTTCACGGCAGGATGTACAGGATTCCAGATGAAGCTCCAGTTTCTCCTTCCAGGGTGATGGAAGTTCCCTGTCATAATACAGGGAAAGAATTTCTCTATCAGGACACATAGAAACCTTCCTTGTTTAGATTTTCATTTGAGTTCTGATTGGCAGCCATTTGGCTTAACAATCCGGTCAGACGCTCACGGGCTCTAAATACCCTTACCTTTACATTACCTTCACTAATTCCCATGCTTAATCCAATTTCCCTATAGTTAAGTTCTCCGTATTCCTTTAATATTAACACCATTCTCAGATTTTCGGGTAGCTTTTGCAGGGCTTCCCTTACTTCATCCCTGGTTTCCTTTTTTATCAGGATATTTTCTCCTGTTTCTACGGTTCTTGTTTCTTCCCTGAAGGCTTTCTGATATGCCTTTGCTTCCCTGATCTTTCGCTTGGAATAGTTCAGGGATGCATTTTTTACCACCCTGATAAGCCAATATTTTGCCTCATCCGGGTTTGGGAAGACCATTTGCTTTTCGTGAAGACGGAAAAAGGCCTCCTGACAGAGATCCTCTGCCGCTTCCTCGCTGCCTGTAATCCGGTATGAGACCCTGAATAGAATGGGGAAGACATTTTCGTATAATTTACGAAATTCATTGCTTTTAAATTTTTTTCCCTCCCCCGGGTCTTTCCCTTCAGCTATATTGTCAAACAATTTTGGTTTCCATATGTTACAGAATTCTCCACGTGGTACCATTGGCAGAATCTTCAAGGACAATCCCTTTTGAACTGAGCTCATTCCTTATTTCATCCGCCGTTTTATAGTCTTTGGCCTCTTTGGCTCTGGCTCTTTTTTCTATCATTGCTTCAATTTCGGCAGCAAGACCGGGATCTTCTCCTTTTACGTCCGTTTCAGAGATGGAAGCCAGGTTTAGAGCCAGAACATTGTCCATGTCCAGAGCCGCATCGTAGGCCGCCGCAGGAGAAATGTCCGGGTCTTTTAATAATCCCCAAAGGGCAGCAATGGCTCTTGGAGTGGAAAGATCATCCTCCAATGCCTTGTTAAAGTCGCTTATGTATTTTCCCGTCAAAGTCTTTTGCTCATTCGTAACCAGCCCCTCAATGGGTCTTCCATTGATGTCGAGGGAGTCTGTGTCAATGCCAGCCTTAATCGCTCCCTTAATAGATCTTATTCTATCGTTAAGGGATCTTCTGGAATTTTTTGCTCCTTCCAGTGCATCAAGTGAAAAATTTAGCTGGGATCTGTAATGGGCACCCAATAGTAAATACCTGTAATCCAGGGGATCAAAACCCTCATCGATTAAGCTCTGAAGGGTAAGGAAGGAACCGGAGGACTTGGACATTTTACCCTTGTCCATTACCAGGAACTCATTGTGAACCCAGTATTTAACCCAGGGGCTTTTTCCGGTTGCAGCCTCGCTTTGGGCAATTTCGTTTGTATGGTGAACCGGAATATGATCAATGCCGCCTGCATGAATATCAAACTGCTCGCCAAGATATTTTATGCTCATTGCAGAACATTCAATATGCCAGCCCGGATAACCTGCACCCCAGGGACTATCCCAGATTAGTGCCTGATTTTCGAACTTGCTCTTTGTAAACCAGAGTACAAAGTCACCGGCATTTCTTTTATTTTTATCTTCATCGATTCGGGAACCTGCCTTTAATTCATCCAGACGCAGTTTTGCAAAATCCCCATAAGAAGGAAATTTTGAAATATCAAAATAAACATTTCCTCCGGATGTATAGGTAAAGCCATTGGCCTCCAGCTTTATAATCAGGTCGATCATTTCCTGGATATGTTCTGTTGCCTTGCAGGTAATATCCGGTTTGATGATGTTTAAACGTGAAGTATCATTAAAGAAGGCCTTGGTATAGTAATCCGCTATTTCCAGAACGCTCTTTCCCCTCTCCTCGGCGGATTTAAGCATCTTGTCTTCGCCCTCATCGTTGTCACCCGAAAGATGACCGACATCGGTTATATTCATTACATAATTAACATCATAGCCAAAACGCCTAAGGCTCCGCACCAGTAAGTCGTGTGTTACATAAGCCCTTAGGTTTCCTATATGGGCATAATTGTATACGGTGGGACCGCAGCCATAAAAACCAACCTTTCCTTTTTCAAGCGGTATGAAGTCCTGCATGGATCTGCCAAGGGTGTTAAAAAGTATCATTGATGAATCTCCGGGAAATAAGTTACAATCATTTTGACTATGGATACCTTACGCAAATTTATCGATAAAATCAATAGCAAGGCAGGGTTCAGAGGAATTATCCGTTTTAATGAACCAATGGCTTCTCATTGTACATTCAAGACAGGTGGTCCTGCCGATTTATATATCCGGCCGAAAAAACAAGTATTTCTGGATTATGTACCGGCTCTTTTAAAAGCAGCAAGGGATGAAGGGATACCTGTTTTTATTTTGGGGAAGGGAGCCAACATTCTGATGAGCGATAAAGGAATTAGGGGCATAGTTTTGGATATGGGGAACTGGCAGGGTTTTACAATAATGCCTATAGAAAATGCCGGTAAGTACGACGAACATGATGCTGCCGGAGATTTTTATCAAGCCTGTGTTCTATCCGGCACTTACATAGACCCCCTGTTAAAGAAGCTGGCAGCAAAATCTTATGGCGGCATGGAGTTCCTTTCCGGCTTGCCATCTTCTGTCGGAGGGGCAGTGTGGATGAATGCCCGCTGCTACGAAAAATCAATTTCCGATGTCTTAATTAAGACCGAAGTCCTCGATGAAGACCTAAACCACCTGACAATTTACACGAGGGAGTCTGATTTTTCATACAAAAAGGGCCCTTTTCAGGGAAAAAACATGCTAATTCTTAAAGCTTTCTTTAAATTGGAAAAACTCGATAGAGTCGGCAAAAAAACCATCAAAAAAACAATGGCAGATCACCTCATGGACAGGAAAAACAAAGGACATTTTCGCTATCCATCTGCCGGTTCGGCCTTCAAAAACAACCATGACTTCGGCTCCCCCTCCGGCAAGATCATTGACGAGGCAGGTCTACGAGGCTTTTCAATCGGCGGCGCACAGGTTGCCCCCTGGCATGGAAACATAATCATCAATAGAAAAAAAGCGACATCCACCGACATAAAAAACCTTATGGACGAAGTTGCTCGCCGTGTAAAAGAAAAGCAGGGCTTTGAACTGGAAAGGGAAGTTTTGCTGGTGGGGGAGTGGGAGTGAAGGTATCTGTCAACGAATGCTCCGCGAACTCGTCCATTAGCAAAAACAGCGGAAGGCATAGCCTGTATTGTAGCCTGCTCCGAGGCAATCACCCCTTCTTCGAAGGGATGATTCCTCTCACTGCAGGCTACAATTCTAGTGAAGATAACCTTCCGCTGGCAAAAACTATAAAGCATATTATCTTTAACTGTAGCCTACTACATAAGAGAACAAAACCTTCCACATTACATGATATACATTCATGTCCATGGGCAAAGAACACACTGCATATCAGTTAATAGTATTTTTATTATCAAAATGCTGTATCCATAAATTATTAAAATCAGCCAGTTTTTCGCTATTTTCAGAAATTATAGATATAAGGCTAGTTAAAACTCGACTAAATACAGGTGAATTATCTCCTCCGAAGCAATGAGACATTTCATGGCAATATGTGGAAAAAGCACTTGGAAAACCATCTCTAACCAAGGAAGATTTTTTTATAGCTATGTTTATATGGGAATATTTATTTAAATAACCACGACTATTATAGTTCTTTTTTTTATTTATTATTAGATTTGCAGTGCCATTATATACTGAAGAATCATTTTCAATTATTAAACATTCGGGATAAGAAGTAAAAAAATCTGTAAATATATTTTTTACTGTATCTTCCAGTATTTTAAGCAGGGTTCTTTAATTGATATTTGGTTTTCGTAAAATGTTAAAACCGCCATTATCCTCACATAATTCTACTATGTTTTTATATCCAAATAAAGAAAAACTATCCTGTACCAAGCGGACATTTGGTAGATTAAGTCTTTTCCATGCCAATGCTTGAGTTTTTTGGTTTCGCATATGTAGGTTTACCGGTCGTTCACATACTACAAGATGAGGGTATCGCTTTACAAAATCGTCTATAAGCCCAGGACCAAAAAAAGCAATTTTTCGTATCAATTTTCTTACTAACGAGTACCAGGAATCCATATCTTCCTTTGTATCCGGATAATCATACCAGTGTTTTTCAAGTTTTTCCAAAAGATAACATGAGGTCTTTGCATCAATGTAATCAACAGTGTCAATAAGCATATCCAGTATTGTACCAAAATAAATCTCATGACGATCCCTGCTTTTCGTTTCAAAGCGGTGGTTGCATATTACAAGGGGCAGATAAAATGATCCCCGTGCCTGAAAACCAATGTATACTATACCTTCGCCATTAAGTTTTAAGCCCGAAGGCATACTTGATGGTTTTTTCAGAATCGAACGCTCGTAAATAGCTGCATATTCATTTTCAAAAATACATCTTTCAAATAATGGGTTTCCCGGAGAATAAAAACTTAATACTACTTCTTCCATTAAGCTGGCATCTTCTTTTGAGAAAGATTGAATTGTTAAAACTGTTTCTGTAGAATGATCGCACCCCTCTGTCACATTGAATGCAAGCTGGTTAAAGGGTTTGCCATCAACGGTGGAGCTTAGTGTACAAACTTCAAGAGACCAATCTCGTGAACGCATTATTATCTTCCAGTTATAATCTCGCAGAGCGCATAAAGAGGCCATTTTGAATCCTTCACCAAAAAGACCGGCATATTTTCCCGGTTTGTCCTGTTTAGAAGATGCACCCAAGTGTAATAACCACTCATAACTAAATCCTTTGCTGGTTATGGAAAGAATTATTTCCTTTTTTTCCGGTATATATTTTGTTTTGAATAATTTATAAAAATTTTTGGCTCCAATATCGTCATAAAAATTTTGAACTATATCGCGCAAGACCTGCTGCTTTGTCCATTTAACAGGATAAGAAAGCATAATGTTTAGCGGTATTGTTTTCATACAAGATAGTCTCCTAGTTTAATATATTACGTTTAAGAATTTTCACGTTTTTTTCTTTATCCGGTATTAAGAAATACCTGTCATAATAAATTTCCAACTCTCTTACAGGTAATTTACCGTTAAGTACATTCATAATAAGTTCATTAAGGAATTGATGATCTGTTTCCCGGTCAATTTTTAGCAAGAGACTTTTTGCAGGTACGATTCCCTGTTCTTTTCCTTTTAAGTACAGACAGCGGATAAGTATCTCTCTTGATGTTTTTATCGCACCAATGCGTTGACCTTCCATGTACCCTAGCAAGTAGTTCTCTTCGTATGAAAGGGTATGTTTATTTTTGGCCATAAAATACCTCCATTATTTTATTGTTATTACGGCACTGGGATGTAAAATACTTGGGTTTTAGGTAATATTTTTTGGAAACTGCCTATTTAAAAGTTTCCGACATCACGGAAACTTTGTAATCCGGAATCTTCCTATATGTCGGGGTTAGATTTCAATCTAATCTCTCTGAATATCCAAGGAGCATTACAGCCGGGGAAAGGACTGATATTGCAGCTTATGAGAGAATGATTTATGGAAGAACAGGGCTTATTTCATTCATAAGTGAAATTAATATAGGCGGCTATGATTATTACCTTTGCTGGCAAAACGGCTTTTTGGAATACCTAAGAAGGAGCTACACTCTTAATAATGATATTTATCTCTTTGGTGTCATTGTTACATATAATCCCTGGCAGAAGAAGGGTTATATATTCCTCAGGGATTTCTCCCCCATACCGTTGGAAGAGATGTATAAGGGAAGATTGAGTTTGTTAAGGTAAGATTATCACATGACATCAAACATATTTACGAGAGGAGTATCTTCCGCCCTACAGTGACTAATTCCTTATGTTACCATTTTGTGGGTGCTTTTTTATGGTGGGGGAGACTTCCCCCAATTTATATGATAAATGTCATATTTTATAGTAAAAATTTGACAATAAAATATATAAAATTCTTATATTAATTACTGTAGGAGACTATATGAAATACCGCTATATTTTAGTTTCAATATTTAGCCTAATGCTGTTTTTAATTTACATAAATAATCTAAACGCACAGCAAAACCCAATGGCTACTATCAGCCATGATAGAGTGAACATTAGGAACTACCCGGATACGATAACTGGAACTGTTAATTTTCAATTGAATACAGGACAAAGGATACATATTTTTTACAGGACAAACGAAAGAAAAATCGTAAATGGCATGACTAATTACTGGTATTATATAATTGTATATGATGGGGAATTTCGTAATCAATGGGGATGGGTTTTTGGGGAATATGTACGATTTTCTGTGGGATGGGAAGAAGAATACTGGACTAACATGGCACCTGGAAGGTATACCATTGATGAAAGAACTGCTTATAAAAATATAGCTGCCAGAGAAATTTTAAGACTACTGGTATATAGAGGTAATGATACTACGCCCAGAATTGAATTATTAGAGCCTTTTTCTTTGATTTCCAGTGCAGACCCAGATTTATGGTATTTACGTGAAAACTGGAATTCTAAGAACAGGTATGAGACGTATTTTGGAAGTTTGCTTGTTTATGTAAATGAAGAAAGAGGGCGATGGTTATTTGCATCGATTACAATAAATCAATATATAGAAGGGTTGATTGTATATCCGGGGATGACTGTTGAAGAACTAATTGAAATTTTTGGAAATGAATACTATAGAAGTATTTACGGAATGGATTATTACAATGAATACTTTGATACTTACTACTGGTCATTTGAGGTAGAGAATAACAGGATTAAATCTATTAGATTTACCTTTAGTTTTACATGATTTTTTAGATATGCCAATAACTATGACATTATAAGGATAAATTCCTGTAGACTGTCAAATTGTACTTATCATCTCATAGTAGCCTACATTCTGCTGAAAATACATTGGTAAGCTCGCATCAATATGTGTCATTCAATTTTTCTAAAAAAAGGTGACTGTCACCCATACATGACCCTTAATATTATGCGGAAGGCATAACCTTAATATGCAGCCAGCTCCGGCACAGTACTTTGCCCATGGGGAATAAAGACATTGCATAATTAAAAAAGGGGGTACGGGAGCAGTCAAAAATGCTAAAGCAAATTTTTGCCTAGCCCCCGTCCCCACCTTTCTATATGATAACTGTTATGCATTCATGTCCATGGGCAAAGAAAAAGCGGTCATGGGTAGCCTACAATTTTTCAGAAGAGTACCTTCCGCTAGACATAGCAATCCAGTGGAAGGCATATCCTTAATATGTAGGCTGCTCCGGGAGTCCGATTCATTAGCTAGCCAGCGGAAGGCTGAACCATTTTTGTAGCCTGCTCCGGGAAACTCACCCATTCTTCGAACGGTTGATTTCCCTCATTGCAGGCTGCAATTAACGAGAGCAAA
>Ga0099364_10000383_pt1 | contig 74021 bp, 74 predicted proteins | sample TergutTh196P3_FD_73070 | JGI IMG/M metagenome (GOLD analysis project Ga0099364, IMG submission 73070) | Microcerotermes parvus P3 segment gut microbial communities from Pointe-Noire, Republic of the Congo - Th196 P3 | ecosystem: Host-associated > Arthropoda: Insects > Digestive system > Gut ...
TCGCGCCGAATCCGGACGCCACCATTTGAATGCCGAGTGTCGCCACAAAAGGCACAATCTTGCCTTTTGCGATCAATATGCCATTTAGGAGGCCAAACATGGCTCCTGTCAGTACGCAAAACAAAAGCGAAATCCAAATATTAAAGCCCCATACGTTATACGCAACGCCCCCCATCAAAGCGGAGGTCATCATAATCGTGCCGATCGAAAGGTCGATACCGCCCGTGATGATAGCAAAAGTGACGCCTATCGCGAGGAACCCGATAAAGTAAGATGCATCTAATATATTGATAAGCACAGTGGTTGAGAAAAAGTTATTTCCCGCAAAGCAAAAGAATATGTAGATTACCACCAACGCGCCGGGCGCCAGCAATTTTTGCAAATCCAGTTTTCTTTCCATTTTACCGCACCTCCCGCGTAGTCGCGTATTTCATAATCAGCTGCTGGTTTGCTTCCCCGATCCCGAGCCGCCCCGTCAAAACGCCTTCGCACATCACCATGATTCGGTCGCTCATGCGAAGAAGCTCCGGCAGCTCCGATGAAATCATGATGATGGATTTTCCCATCGCTGCAAGCTCGTTCATGAGCTTGTAAATCTCCGATTTCGCGCCGACGTCGATGCCGCGCGTGGGCTCGTCGAAAATCATGATGTCGCAGTCGTGGGCAAGCCATTTCGCGATGACAACCTTCTGCTGGTTACCGCCGGATAAAAATTTTACAAGCTGGCTTATCGACGGCGTCTTGATGTCAAGCTTATCGACATATTCATTCGTGACGCCCGCTTCTTTTTTAAAGCTGATCATGCCGCTTCTAAGGAATTTCTCAAGGCACGACAGCGTCACGTTCGTCGCGACGGAAAGCCCTGTAGCGAGCCCGTAGCGCTTGCGGTCCTCCGAGAGGTATGCGATGCCGTTTTCGACTGCGTCCTGAGGAGATTTTATATTGACCCTTTTGCCGTTTATTTCAATCTCGCCGCTGTCCATATGGTCCGCGCCGAAAATAAGCCTTGCCGTTTCGGTGCGCCCCGCGCCCATCAATCCCGCGAACCCCAGTATCTCGCCTTTTTTAAGCTCAAAGCTTACGTTTTTAACGTCTTTCGAGACAAGCCCCGTCGCTTTCAGCACGACCGGCGCGTCGTCCGGGACGTTGCTGTGCGTTTTCGGCTCCTCGTAAATGGTGCGCCCTACCATCATGTGGATGATTTCATCCATATCCGTTTCGGACATCATTTTTGTATCGACGTATTCGCCGTCACGGAAGACGGTCACCCTGTCGGAGATGCGAAACAGCTCCTCCATGCGGTGGGAGATATATACGATACCGACGCCGCGCTTCTGCAAATCCCTTATGATATTGAAAAGCTCGTCTATCTCGGTTTCAGTGAGCGCGGCCGTCGGCTCGTCCATGACAAGAATCTTCGAGTTAAACGTGAGCGCTTTTGCAATCTCGACCATCTGCTGCTTTGCGACGGTCAAATCCGATACCTTTGTGCGGGGGTCTAGCTTTAGGTGCATAGACTCGAATATTTCGGCGGCGCCTTTGTTGATTTCCCGGTCGGAGATAAAGAATTTTTTCTCGTTTTCGGACTCGCGGCCGATATACATATTTTGCGCGACGGTCAGATGCGGCATCAGATTTAGCTCTTGGTGTATGATGCAGATGCCCATGTCCTGCGCAGACTTCGGCCCGTGTATGTCGGTTTCTTTCCCCTCAAACAGAATAGTCCCGCTGTCTTTCGTGTAAACGCCGGTTAAAATCTTCATCATCGTAGATTTACCAGCGCCGTTTTCGCCGACCAAGGCGTGGACCTCACCGCGATTTAAGTCGAACCTGCAGTCGCTTAACGCTTTTACACCGGGAAATGTTTTTTCAATCCCGCGCATTTCAAGCAGCTTATTGCCCAATGTTAAATCACGCCCCTTTTGTTTTTTTAATTATTATAACAAAAAAATTCTTATTTTAATAGTGAAAATCTTATTTATAATTGCGAAAATCTTCCACAGAGGGAATTTAGCTTTATTTTAAGCGAATCCAATACATCGGGCTACCCCTTTATTGTAGTTATAACTTACTAGAATCTCAAGGTAGCAATCCTACAATTTTGTCCACTATTTCACACAGTTATGTAAAAATCCTTAAAATCAACGTTGACGGCTATATTTTACGATCTTATATTACGAGTATTTTTAACGCCGCTATGGCGCAAAAACAGGGGGCAAAACCGCGTTGTACATCGTATATCAAGGGTATTCAAGCTCAAGCTTGAGCGCGCGGTTTATCGCGCTCAAATACGCTTTGATGCACGCTTCCACGATATCGGTGTGCGTTCCGCGCCCCGTGACGGTCTTCTCGCCGGCAAGGATTTTCACGACGCTTTCCCCGAGCGCTTCCCGCCCTTCGGAGATGGAACCGATCGACCAGCTTGCAAGAGGGTAGCTGTGCTTGACGATTTTATCGACGGCCTTAAACGCCGCGATTACGGGAGTTTCTCCGCGCGCGACGTGCTCGTGCTCCTTGCCCGCGCGCATCAGTCTCACGACGGCCGTGGAGGTGATGTCGGTGCCTGAGTTCACGACAAAGCTTGTGAGCGTATATTCGGGGACTGCCGCCGTCTCGCCGAGAACAAGCCCCTCAATGTCGAAGTCGGTGATGGCGGATTTTACGTCGGCAAGCTTCTTAAAACGCTTGAACACGTCTTCGAGCATATCGTTGGAGATTTTATACCCGAGCTCACAAAGACGCTCCTTAAGCGCCGACTTTCCGGAGTGTTTGCCCAAAACAAGGCGGGTTTGGTGAAGTCCCACGTCCTGAGGCTTCATAATTTCGTATGTGAGCGGATTTGCCATCATCCCGTGCTGGTGTACGCCCGCTTCGTGGGCGAAAGCGTTAGCGCCGACGATTGGTTTAATCGGCGAAATATCCATGTCGATGATCGTGCTGAGCAGCTTGTTCGCGCGATAAAACTTCTTTGTCACAAGCTTGGTGTCGGCATTATAAAAGTCGCGCCGCGTCTTGAGCGCCATCGCGGCTTCTTCCATCGCGGTCATGCCGGCGCGTTCCCCGATGCCGCCGAGCGAGCATTCAAAGTGGTCGGCGCCGGACTTGACAGCGGCAAGCGTGTTCGCGAGCGCAAGCCCTAAATCGTTGTGGCAGTGCGCGCCGAGCTTGAAATGCTCCGGAAGCTTCTCCTTTAAAAACCGGATGTTCTCGGCCATTTCCTGAGGCATGGCATAGCCTACGGTATCGGCAATGCTTGCGGATATCGCGCCGTTCTCGCATGCCGTGCTCAAGATTTTCAGCAGGAAACCGCGTTCGGTGCGCGTCGCGTCCTCGGCGATAAAGTGGACCTCGGGGCACAGCTTTCCCGCGTGACTGACAGCCGCCGCCGCAAGGTCAAGAACCTTTTCCCGCGTGGATTTTAGCTTGTGTGTGATGTGGATATCGCTTGTGGAAAGAAAAATATGTATCCGCGGGCGCTTAGAGTGGCGCACAGCCTCCCACGCGCAGGCGATGTCGCTTGTATTGGCGCGGCAAAACCCCGCAACCGTCGTATTTTTTATGGCTTTCGCAATCGCTTTCACCGCCTCAAAATCATCGGGAGAAGCGATGGGGAATCCGGCCTCGATCACATCGACGCCGACTTCCTCAAGCATTTTCGCAAGCTCCAGCTTTTGCGTCAGCTTCATGCTGCATCCCGGCGACTGCTCGCCGTCGCGCAGCGTTGTGTCAAAGACCAAAACCGTTCTCATGTAAAAAACCCCCGTGCTCTCAGGCGAAGCTAATCGTTCTCCGAGAGAATTCTCTCGCGGTAAGCTTTCGCGGCCTGCTCCGTTTTGTTGTCGCCAAATTCGTAGTACTTTGCGTCTTTTATGTTGTCGGGCAGATATTGCTGCCTGACGTAGTGATTTTTAAAATCGTGAGCGTACTGATATCCGATAGATTTTCCCATCTTTTTCGCGCCGGAATAGTGGCCGTCCTGCAAATGCGGCGGGATTTCCCCGAGCTTTACGTTTTCCAAGTCGCTCATGGCGGCGGCAATCGCGTTTACGCCGGAGTTTGACTTCGGCGCCGTACACAGCAGGATAACGGCGTCGGCAAGCGGAATCTGGGCTTCCGGCAAGCCAATCTGGAGCGCGGAATCGACACATGCTTTCACGATCGGGATCGCCGTCGGATACGCAAGGCCGATATCCTCCGCCGCGGTTACGAGAAGCCTGCGGCACGGGGAAAGCAAATCTCCCGCCGAGAGGAGCCTTGCAAGGTAATGGAGCGCCGCGTTCTCGTCCGAGCCGCGAATCGACTTCTGGAACGCCGATAGAATGTTGTAGTGGTCGTCGCCGTCCCTGTCGTAGCGCATGTTGCTGCGCTGGCTCACCTGCCGGATGATATCCTCTGTGATAACGCGTTTCTTGTCCTTGACGCCGGATGAAAGCCACGAAAGCTCGACGGCGTTTACCGCCTTTCTCACATCGCCGCCGCATGTGTTCGCGAGAACGGTAAGCGCTTCTCCGCTGATTTCGTATGCTTCTCCCGATTCCTGCGACAGGATATCGAAGCCGCGCTTCGCCGCGATTTCGATTTCACCGGGGTCTACCGGCAAAAATTCGAACACCGTGCTGCGGCTTAAAATGGCGTTGTAGATATAAAAATACGGGTTTTCCGTGGTGGAGGCAATCAGCGTGATGCTGCCGTCCTCAATAAATTCAAGCAGCGTCTGCTGCTGTTTTTTGTTAAGGTATTGGATTTCGTCGAGGTAAAGGATCACGCCGCCAATGCCTTGGATTGTGTCAAGCTCGGCGACAACGGCGCGTATATCGGCGGTCGAAGCGGTTGTGCCGTTTAGCTTGTACAGCTTCTTTCCTGCCGTTTCAGCTATAATCCTCGCAACGGTGGTTTTGCCGATGCCGGAGGAGCCGTAAAAGATCATGTTCGAGACATTGCCGCTCTCGATGATTCTGCGCAGGACCTTACCGGGCGAAAGCAAATGCTTTTGCCCCACGACCTCATCAAAGGTTTTGGGTCTTAGCCTGTCTGCAAGCGGCGCCATAACGTCACTCCCTCAAAACTTGCGATTCTTATCTTACCATCTCGAAATGGCTGAAAACCCATTTCCCGCCGATAGATTCATATACCATATCGTGGGTTGTATAATCAATCACAATAGGGTCTCCTGTTTCCGGGAGGTGGAGGTCTTCGACGGTGACGCGGTAAATAATTTTCGTATCGCTTTCGCGGATGATTTCATATGTTTCATCGCCTTTGAATATATTTGCCCCGCGCGCCGCGCCCATGACATAAAGGCTTCCGTCAATGTCGCGGAACTTGCCGTCCGCCAATAAATCGTCAACAAACGAAACGATAAAAATGTTTTCAAGATGTTCCCGAAGGGCGGTCATCGTTTGAATCTCGGGATGGGTGACTTTATCGTACCGCATCGCGTCTATTTCCTGATAACCCTCCGAGCCGTAGGGCATCCCGTCAAACGTAAACCAGAACATAACCTCCAACGCGGATTGATATGCCGCCGCAACCTCCCCGTCGTCCGGCGGCTCAACCTGAGAGCAGCCCGCGATAAATACAAAACAAAACAGTAGAATCAGTAATTTCTTCATACATGAAGTCTCCTTTACTTAATTTATTAGATTATTATACCGTGCTTTTGGACGAAAGGAAAGAGCGCCTATTGTTTGGGAGTGGACAAACGCGTTGCTCACAAAAAATCGAGCACAGAGAAAGGCAGTTCACGAGATTTACGATTTTTCCTAAAATTCATTTTAGCAACGCCAAAACGATTGTAAGCGGCAACAAAAACCTCAAGCACAACCCTCAGTGTTTCAATTTTCCGGGCGAAAGCAAATGCTTTTGCCCCACGACCTCATCAAAGGTTTTGGGTCTTAGCCTGTCTGCAAGCGGCGCCATGTTTTCCCTCCAGATTTTGTAAAAACTTGTTTTATATTTAAGATTAAGCAAGCGCGGGAAAAGTTGATGACTTACATTGGTTTTAGATTATTATTCAGCCTGTCAACGATTTTTTCAAAATCCCTTTGCCGTGCTTCTTCTGTCTTAAAAGAGAAATATCTTCTTGTATATGTATTCCGAACAGACTGAGACATATTTTTGAAATTCTCACATGCGGGAGATATACCGGCCAGCTTTTTAGAAAAAGCTTCTACTTGTTCGCCGGTTATCGGATCAGCTTTCGGAGCGTCCCATGCTCCATTTTTTATTGCCGCTTCTATGGCTTTTTCGCCTAATCCGGTCATGATCCCTTTTTCACGCAACACTTCCGCCGTTTTCTTGTTCTTTTCAGACCAGACACTTTTTGCACGGCGTTTCGCAAAGTATTTTATGTATTTTGTGTTGTCTATGCTCTGTATTTGCCCGTCGATCCATCCGAAACAAAGCGCTTCTTCTAAAGCGTCATTCGCGGACAAAGTGACAACCGCTTTCGTTTTCCCAAATATGAGCCACACTCCGCCGCTTGTTGATGCATTTTCTTGAAGCCATATGCGAAAGTCATCGCGCGATGGAAACAATAATTCAGGTGCATCTGTCCTCATACTAAAATTCCCCCGCATTATATAAATTGTATATCAAGGGTATTGTACCACAAAGTCAAAGCATAAGGAAAGACAGACTATTGTTTTTTTTTAGGTTTTGATGTAAAATGTATTATAAAGAACGAATTGAAAGGGTTTTTTAAAAATGTTTGGTGACTTAATCGATACGATTGGATTTGTCGAATCTGCCGACGCCGAGGTCGGGAAAGCCATGAAAGGCGAGCTTTTCCGCCAGCGCCGTAACTTGGAGTTGATTGCCAGCGAAAATATCGTTTCCCCCGCCGTTATGGCGGCCGCGGGAAGCGTTTTAACCAATAAATACGCGGAGGGGTATCCCGGCAAACGGTATTACGGCGGATGCCAAAACGTTGACGAGGTAGAGGCGATAGCGATCGAACGCGCCAAAAAGCTGTTCGGGGCAAAGTTTGCAAACGTTCAGCCGCATTCCGGGGCGCAGGCGAACGAAGCCGCGTATGCGGCGATTATCGATAACGGAGACACCGTTTTGGGCATGAGCCTTGCCCAGGGCGGACACCTTACCCACGGCCATCCGGTGAATTTTTCCGGCAGAAATTACAACATAGTCGCCTACGGGCTGGGCGAGGATGAGCGCATCGACTACGAAAATGTCCGCGCGCTTGCGCTTAAGCATAAGCCGAAGATGATTATCGCGGGCGCAAGCGCGTATCCGCGCGGGATCGATTTTGAGAAGTTTTCGAGCATCGCGAAAGAGTGCGGAGCGTACCTTGTGGTGGATATGGCGCATATCGCGGGGCTTGTGGCGGCCGGTGAACACATGTCGCCCGTGCCGTATGCGGACATCGTGACGACCACCACGCATAAAACGTTGCGCGGTATACGCGGCGGCTTGATTTTATGCAACGACCCCGAGATTGCGAAAAAGGTGGACAGAGCCGTATTCCCGGGAATGCAGGGAGGCCCGTTGATGCACATAATCGCGGCGAAGGCGGTCGGGTTCGGCGAGGCGATGACAGACGAGTTCAAGGAATATCAGCGGAGTGTAGTGAAAAACTGCAAGGCGCTGGCCCATGCGATGACCGGCGTAGGCTTCAGGCTTGTTTCGGGCGGGACCGACAACCATCTGATGCTCGTGGACCTCACAAAGCTTGACGTCACGGGCAAAGAGCTTGAGAACCGGCTTGACGAGGTTTATATCACGCTCAACAAAAACGCGATTCCAAACGATACGAGAAGCCCTTTCGTTACAAGCGGGGTGAGGGTAGGCACGGCCGCCGTCACAACGCGCGGCCTAAACGAATCCGACATGTCCGTCATCGCGGATTGCATCTGGAAAACAGCCACGGATTTTGAAAAGCACGCCGATTTGGTCCGCGCGAAAGTCACTGAGCTGCTAAAGAAATACCCGCTATATGAATAACAAATAGTTTAATATTTATAAATAATACATATAGTAAACGGGGCGATATTAGCGTTAAGTCTTGATTGGGAGAGTATTTATGGCCACTTGGAACATTATTTTACTCGCGATTCTCGCAGCGGTTGTGCTGGGAAGCGTAGGCGGGGTCGTGATTGGGAAGTACCTTGTAAAACGCGAGAAATCGAACAGGAAACCGGTACTTTCGAAAAGGGAAAGAATCATCTACCTTGCCTGTATCGCGCTTGGAACCGCGTTTATACTTTTCGGCGTATTTTTCAAATTCCCGGGCGCGGATAACAGCATGGATATGTACGACCCCGGTATGATTCAGGACGGAGGCGGCTCAGGAGGCGGCGCAATCATGCCGAGAGGGGTGCGCGGAGGCGGAGGCGTGAGAATCCAGATGGGATAAGAACCTTTCCTTGACAATATTATGCAATATATGCTATATTATTGTTGCAAAGTAGGCAGGCATGCGTTAAGTGTCCGGCGGACGGGGAGCTGCCACCGGAACGAAAAGGTAAAACTTGCGGTGTGCCGGCCGTATCCCGTTGCTACGATAAACAGGTAGTGCCGCGGTTAGGAACCTCTTTGATTGTAGCAATACAATAAAGGAGGTTTTTTTGCTATGTCCGCGCTTAAAAAATTACTGAAAAATTCTTACAGGGAGCTTAAAAATCCGCGTTCACTGACATCTGCGTCGCTTTTAACCGCAATCTATATTGTGTCGTATTACCCCGCGATCGGCAGGTTTATCATTGTTCCGGGGATTGTTGAAATCCGGCTTGGGTTTATTGCGATTGCCGTTGCGGCTGCGCTGTTTGGGCCGTTTATGGCGGCAATCGTTGCGTTTTTAGGCGATTTGATAGGTGCGCTGCTGCTTTCGGGCGTGTCGTTTTTCTGGGGCTTTACGGTCAGCTTTATGCTTTTAGGATTTGTTTTCGGGCTTTGTTTTTACAAAAAAAAGATTACGCTTTCAAGAATTGTGTGCGCCCAACTGTTCAACACATGCGTTATTAGCCTTTTGCTTACCACCAAATGGCTGCAAATCATTAGCGGAAGCTCTTTTCAGGAATTATTTTTATTGCGGCTTCCGTTAAGCGCCGTCATGCTGCCGATTAATATCATACTGCTGTATTTTTCGTTGCGGGCAGTATGCGCGGCATATGACCGCGTGATTGCGGGCTATAGATAAAATAATCTTCAAAAAGCTCTCAAGTTTTCAAAGTTTCGACCGATATATATGATGAGTTCTTCCGGGAGGGGGCATAAGTCATGGATTTAGCATCGCTTGCCGTTGCGAAAAACTTACAGATGTTACAGGCCACGGCTTCGACGATGGTGCTGAAAAAAGCTATGGGACAGGACGCGCAGTCAATGGCTGCCGTGCTGCAGATGGCACAGCCTCAGCTTGCCGTTCCGCCGGGGCATATGGACATCCGGGTTTAAACTTGGAAGAAGGAACAAAACCGCCGGTATGGCGGTTTTGTTATTGTTTCTGTTATTTATTCAACCGAAATAATATAATAATACACGGGCTGGCCTCCGCTGAGCATCATCAGCTCTATCGTATCCGGAAGCTTTGCCTCAAGCAGCTTTCTAAGCTCCTCGGCCTGCTCCTCCGTGACATCATTCCCATAGAGAAGCGTGACGAACGCGCTGTCCCGCTTGACAAGCGACTTTACAAGCTTTATTGCGGCTTTGTTTAAATCCTTGTCCGAAAACGAAACCTTGCCGTTTTCAAGCGCTAAAATCTCACCTTTTTTTATCTTGTGCCCGTCAAGAACCGAATCGCGCGCTGCAAACGTGATTTGTCCCGTACCGACGTGCTCGATTGCTTTGATCATGTTAAGCTGGTTCTCCGCGAGCTTTAGCTCGGCGTCGAACGCAATCAGCGAGGCAAGCCCCTGCGGTATGGATTTTGTAGGCAGCACATAGACGCCGCGGTCTGCGAGCTTTACGGTTTGCTCAGCCGCCATGATAATGTTTTTATTATTCGGGAGCACAATCACGGTTTTGGCGGGGGTTGCGTGTATCGCGTCGAGGATATCGTCGGTGGAAGGGTTCATTGTCTGCCCGCCGTTCACGACGTTATCAGCGCCGAGGTCTTTTAAAAGCGTGGTGACGCCGTCGCCGGACGCAACCGCGACGAAGCCGTATTCGCAGTCGGAATCAACGGCTGTGTACTGGAATTTTTGCGCGGCGGATGCGCTTTTCTGCGCGCCGCGTTTTTGCGCCGCATGTTGCTCACGCATGTTTTCAATCTTCATATTGTTAAGGGAACCCGATTCCAAAGCCTTTTGCAGCGCGTTGCCCGGGTTGTCGGTATGCAGGTGGCATTTGATGATTTCGTCGTCGTCAACAACGACGACGCTGTCGCCGATCGACTCAAGGTATGCCCGCAGGGAAAGCGCGTCCGCGCCGTCCGGCGCTTTTTCAACGATAAATTCGGTGCAGTAAGTAAACGTGATTTCGCCCTCGTATTCACCGGCGGCGTTTCGCTCATCCGGAATTTCAGCGGGAATTCCTTTATTGTCGGGGATAATCCCGCCGCCCGAAAACACGGAATACATGCCCTCGAACGCGAGCACAAGCCCGCGGCCGCCGGCGTCCACAACCCCTGCTTTTTTAAGTACCGGCAGAAGCTCCGGCGTCCTTTCGAGGCTTTCCCTCGACTCTTCGAGGATGATCCTGAAAAGCTCGGCTTCCGTTATGTTATTGTCTTTTTGAAGCGCTTCCCTCGCCTTTTGGGCGCTTTCGCGGGCAACGGTAAGCATTGTGCCCTCGGTTGGCTTCATAACGGCTTTGTAAGCGGAGTCCACGCCGATCTCAAGCGCGCTTGCAAGGTTTTCCGAGCCGGCTACGGTTTTCTCGTGCAGCCCTTTCGCAAAGCCGCGGAACAACAGCGACAAGATAACGCCCGAGTTGCCCCTTGCCCCGCGCAGCAGCGCCGCCGCCGCCGTCTGCGCCGCGTCGCCCGCGGCGACGGCGGCGGGCTGCAGTAAAAGCTCGCGTTTTGCGGCGTTCATGGTCATGGACATATTCGTTCCCGTGTCGCCGTCCGGCACGGGGAAGACATTCAGCGCATCCACCGCTTGGCGGTTATTTGCGATATTGTTGGCGGCGCTTATCATCGCGTCGCGTATGGCAGCTCCATTCAACACAGTTTATCTACCCTCCAAGCTTTTAGTGAACCTTCATGTCGGCGATATAGACGTTGACCTTTCCGACCGTCAGGCCGCATGCCGCTTCAACGGTATAAGTCACCTTATTTATGATGCTCTTTACAATCGCGCTGATGTTCACGCCGTATGTCACCGCGATATGCAAATCAATCGTAAGCCGCCCGCCCGACTCGCGCACTTTCACGCCCTTATCCTGGATGTCCTTGCCCTTGCCGGACAGGATGGAGCGAAGCCCCTGCGACGGAGTCGAGTTCACAAGCCCGGAAACGCCGAAGCACTCCCCGACGACATGGCCGATCAAATGCGCAAAATAAGTGTTCGAGACGTCGATTACGCCAAGATGGTTTTCTATCCTGATCAAATCAAAACCCTCCAAACTTTAAAAACCGGTCTATTCATTTTCGTCCGCGACGAAAAGGTAAGCTGATATCCTCTCGAATGTGGCGTCGCCCACGCCCTGAATCTCCCTTAGCTGCTCAAGGCTTGTGTACCCTCCAAGCACGTCGCGGTACTGGACAATCCGCTGCGACATGACGTTGCCGACCTGCGGGATAAACATAAGCTCCGCCTGTGTCGCAAGGTTTATATCAAGCGGGAACGTCACGCTTTCTAAAACATCATCGCCGCTGTAGTAGAAATCCGGATCATCGTCCTCCAAGGCGGCGGGAGCGTCCGGCTGTACCGGCTCTGCCGGATTTGGTGCGGCGGGCATGGCGTACGAGATATAAACTGGGAACGACGTGCGAAACGCAAGATTGTAAAAAACCATGAACCCGGTCGTGGCGACGGCGACGGCAAGCAGTATGTTGTAGGGGAGAAACGGCTTCAACTGGGAAACGCCCCTTCCTTAACAGTATATCATATCGAACTTAAAAATAAAACCCCGCCGTTATTATTCCGGCATCGAATCGTTTATTTCAAACAAATCGTTCGGCTCGCACTCAAGAATATTGCAGAGGGCTTCAATGTTTGAAAATTTTATCATCTTCGTTTTGTTTTTTATCATCCTATCAAACGCATGGTATGACATTCCCATTTGTTTGTAAAGCCAGTATTTCGTTTTTTCGCGTTTTTCAAGTATTTCAAGCGCACGTAACCTTATCATGATATATATCCTCCTCGTATATCAAGTATGCATGATATTACTACTTTACATCAAGATATTTACATAACGTGTTTATTATGAATATCTTAAGAATATATAAGATATAGGCTGGGGCGTTGAGCGGTAGTGGGAACACGCCCTAAATTTAAAATCACATAAAAAAAACAGCCTTGCGGCTGTTTTTTGGCTGTTTTCTTATTCGCTTACAAACGGCAGAAGCGCGATGTGTCTCGCCCGCTTTACCGCAACGGTTAAGTCGCGCTGATGGCGTGCGCATGTACCGGTAACACGTCGAGGCACAATCTTTGCGCGTTCGCTTAAATAGCGCTTTAAGCGGGGGATATCCTTATAATCGATATCGTAAACTTTATCAACGCAGAAAGAACAAACCTTTTTACGGCCTTTCCTGCCGCCGCGAAACCCGCGGTCGCCGCGATCGCCGCGGTCCTCGCGCGGCCTATCGGTTTTTTCCATGGCTTTAAATCCTCCTAACTGTCTGACTGTGTTTGGCCAAAGGGCCGCATGATTCCCATTCGTGGGTTTCATACCCCTCCCTTAGGCTACGGTGTAATTCATAATGCCATACCCCCGTAGCTTGCTGTGGGGCGCATGATTTTCTAGAACGGCAAATCGCCGTCGTCGTCGATGTCGGCGAAATCGTCCACGCTGCCGCTTGAATAAGCGGGCGCGGGCGGAGCCTGCGCGTCGTTTGGCACGGGAGCCCCTCCGCCGACCGAAGCGTTTTTACTTTCGACAAAATGTGCGCTGTCGGCTACGATTTCCCATGCACGGCGGTTCTGACCGTTTTTATCGACATATGTCCGCGTCTGGATGGCACCCTCGATGAGGATCGCTTTGCCTTTTGTAAAGTACCGGCAAATGAACTCGGCGGTTTGGCGCCATGCGACAATGTCGAGGAAATCGGTCTGGCGTTCGCCGCCTTTCGGTGCGAACGCACGGCTGACCGCGATCGAAAACGACGTCACGGATATACCGTTTGGCGTAGATTTAAGCTCCGGGTCGGCCGTCAGCCTGCCGACTAAAACGGCTTTGTTATACATAACATGACCACCTTACGCTTTCTGTTCGTCATCATCTTCGTCTTTTAGGATAATCATCGAGCGCAAAACACCGTCGGTGATTTTGTAGATGCGGTTTAATTCCGTGGGGAACTCGGGCTTAGAGGTAAATTCGACAAGATAATAATACCCCTCAAGCTCGTCTTCTATGGGGTATGCGAGCTTGCGCTTGCCCCACTCCGTAACCTTATCCACCGTGGCGTTTTCTTCGATGAGCGCCTTGAACTTTTCCCACAGCGCGGCAATGCCGTCATCGCCAAGCGTTGTACTGAAAATCATCACAGTTTCATAACTTCCGGAAACTTTTGCCATTATTGTGCACCTCCTTTTGGACATATGGCCCCGGATATTGTCATCCGGAGCAAGGAGCGCCTTTTTTACAGGTCGCAACTAAAATATTATATCAGCATCGCGCGGACAAGTCAAGCATTAGACCTCTTACAAAACTTACTCTCGTAAAGCCACTCGCTTTCCAGTTGCGCAAGAGGTCTATTAGGGCGTTGAGCGGTAGTAGGAACACGCCCTAAAGGTGTTTGGCAAGCTCGATCAAGTATTCCCGGAAATCCCCGCCGATTTCCGGATGCTTAAGCGCAATTTCCACATTGGCCTGAATAACGCCGAGCTTGTTGCCGGTGTCATACCGCTTGCCGGAAAAATCAACGCCTATCATCGTATCCGTCTTTGCAAGGTTTTTCATCGCGTCCGTCAATTGGATTTCCCCGCCCGCGCCTGGCTGGGTAATCTCGAGCATATCAAAAATATTCGGCGGCAAAACGCACCGCCCGAGTATCGCATAATTTGAAAATTCCTGGCCTTTCGGCGGCTTCTCGATCATGTCGGTGATTTGGAATACTTTATTGCCGATAGGTAAAATTTTCACCGACGAGTAGCGGGTAAGGTCCTGAGGCGTAACGGTTTTTATGCCGACGACGCCCAGACCATAATTTTCGTATTCCCTGCAAAGCTCAAGGCATGCCGGAACGTTTCCGCCAAAAATTACGTCGTCGCCGTAAAGCACGGCAAACGGTTCGTCACCGACAAAGGATTTTGCGTGGTAGACGGCGTGCCCGAGCCCCAGAATCTCCTGCTGGCGCACGAAATGAATGTTTGCCATATGCGAGATTTTCACCATTTCATTAAGCTCTTTTTCACGTCTGGCCCGGACCAGCTTCTGCTCAAGCTCGGGGCTGCGGTCAAAATGATCCTCGATGGTGCTCTTTCCGCGGCTCGTGATGATGAGGATATCCTCAATTCCTGATGCAACGACCTCCTCCACAAGATATTGGATTGCCGGCTTGTCAACGATATTTATCATTTCCTTAGGAGTTGCTTTTGAGGTAGGCAGCATACGAGTGCCGAGCCCTGCTGCGGGAATCACGGCCTTTTTAACTTTCATCTAAAAACCTCCCATGTATAAAAGGACTGAAGCTGCTAGGAAATAGCCTGAGATAATCGCGGCGGCCGACACGACGACCGCGCTTTTGCTGACGCCGCCTTTCGACGAAAGCTTACCTGCGTATTCGCGCTCGTCGATAGGCTCGGTGCGCGACATGCGTATTTTTTTGACGTCCGACAAGGCTTTTGAATAATAAAACCGGTTCGCGCAAAAAGACAAAATAAGCCCAATGAAAAAGTTAATCGTGCCGGTAACGTTCACCAGCGACTGGTAATGCGCCACGGCCACGTGATTGACATAGGCCTCCGGCCCTAGGTTCCATTTGTGGATAATCTGCGGCAGCAGCTCCCTTGCCTGCAAAAAGCTGGGGATCGCTCCGATGATAAAAAACACAAGCAAAAGAACGCCGATAAGATACATCTTGCGGTAAAAATAATACAGGAAGCCGAACAGCAACGCCGCGAAATTAAACGACAGCGTGCGGGATTCCCGGTCAATGCTTTTAAAGCGCGGCAGGTAATAAACGGAGTTTTGACCGACATACATTGCTAAATCGCGCACGGTTTCGTCCTCGATCTTTTCATCGGGAGAAAGCCCGCCGTATATCAGTGCCTTAGGGTCAAGCTGGAAGTTGTACATTCCGGCGCTCCCCCACGGAAAGCCGCCCTGCGGAGGCCCTTCCGGCGGGGTTTGGCAGACTCCCTGCCGACTGTCGCCTGACGCCATACGCTTGCCGCAGATCTGGCAGAATATCGCTCCGGAAAGATTAGCGGCCCCGCATGACGGGCAGGACAGCGTATCGTCCGCAGCTTTTGCAAAAGGCGTTTCCGGCGTCGGCGGACGCCACTCCTTGCCGCTTAGGTGGTCGGCGGTAAAAGCGCATTCGTTTTTTTCAAAATAGCATCCCCGATGATGCGGAGCGCCGCAGAGCGGACAGACTACAATATCGTCGTCGCGTACAAATTTTTTACTGCATACGGGGCATTTTACGCCGGTATAATTCGACATGATTCAAAACCAATCCTTTCGCTAAACCCCACATATTACGAAAATTATTATAGTAAATTTTAACACATGTTTTCTTAAAAGTAAACTCCGCGGTAAAGGCAACAGGGAAACAGCATTTACTTTTGGAATAACATCCTCCGAAAGCAACCACAAAATATGGAATCATCACTGTGAATGATTCCATATTTTCTTTAATCCTTTGCGGTTAAATATTTATTGCCGGCGCCAAGTATAATCAGCCCTATAAGGAACAGCACAATAATAGACAAAATTGAAAGTGAGCTGCGCCCCGTAACAGCTTTCGTCACGGCGTAGAGCAAAGGGCCGAGTACGGCCGCAAATTTTCCGAAAACATCGAAGAACCCGAAAAATTCGCCGGAGTTTTCAGGAGGTATCATCTGGCAGAAATATGATCGGGAAATCGCCTGTATTCCGCCTTGGACGGTACCGACCATAATGGCTAAAATCCAAAATAGCACGATAGCCGTGCTTATCCCGAAATAGCCCTCCTCAAGCCCGAAGCCCATGAAAAACCCGATGATACATATAATCAGGTATTCACAGACCGCCGCGCGGATCATATTAAGCGGGCCGAAGCGGCGCGAAAGGCTTGCAAACCACATGGAGCACGGAAACGCGACAAGCTGGGTCACAAGCAGGGCAAGAATCATGCCGGTGGCGTCAAGCCCCAGCGACGTGCCGTAGCTTGTAGACATGTTTATTACGGTACCCACGCCGTCTATATAGAAAAAATAAGCGAGAATAAAAACCAGAATTTTTTTGTTCTTTATAATCATCTTGGCGGTATGAAAAACCGCGGCGAACGCGCCGCGTATAACCGAGCCTGACTGCGGCTTTTTAATTCCGTAGCGCTGGCGGACGTTTTTAAGAAACGGGATTGTGAACAGCCCCCACCACAAAGCCGCGACGGCGACGGAAATCTGAATGGCAAGGGAAGTGCCGATACCGAAGCTCCCGCCGAAGGTTATGAGCGCGATGCTGAAAAGAAACGGGATCGTGCTTCCCCCGATATATCCGTAAGCATAACCGTATCCGGAGATTTTGTCCATCCGGTCGGGCGTCGTTATATCGGCTAAAAAGCTGTCATACAGCAAATTGCCGCCTGAAAAGCCTATGTGCGATATCGCGTAACCGAAAAGCAGGAACATCCAGTTTTCAAAAACAGCGCTCAAAAATGTAAATACAACGCCTACAGCGAAAAAAAAGATAAAAAGCTTTTTCCTGTATCCGATAAAGTCGGACAACGCCCCGATAACAGGCGCGAGAACGGCTACGATGATCATGGCCCCGGCAGTTCCGAGACCCCACCAGTAATCGCCGGACTGCCCGGCGGCTCCCGCTACATTCGTAAAATATATCGGGAATACGGCCGCCATCATTATGGTCGCGTATACCGAGTTCGCCCAGTCGTACATTATCCAGCTTTTTTCTTCACGCGTAAATTCGAATTTCTTTTTCAAACCTTTCACCCCTTCATTGTGCCGAAGCCTTCAAGCTTTAGACTCCGCGCCGCGAGCGGCGCGATATCAAGCAGGCTGCCTCCGCGGGTAACGCCGCCGGGCTTCATGCCGGAGCCCCTTACCATGTAAAACACGGTATAATCGGGTATATCCAAGGGATATCCGTGGTCGGCTTTTTTTCCGGAAGAAAACGCCTCATAGCTGTAACCGGATTTAGCGGAGAAGCCGAAGGCGACGTCCTTTCGTCCGGATTCAAGCATTTCCTCCGGCGATAAAAATCGCCTAAACCCGTCGCTTTGCCCGATATCGGCGCGAAGCGCATCTATTAGCCGCGCTAAAAGCTTCCCGGAATGGAAAAACGCAGAGCCCCCGCAGCATTCTATATAGCATCCACTCTCGCCGGGGATATAGTTCTCGCCTTTAAGCGTCAAAAGCCCGCGCGCCACGAGCATGGCGTTCGGGTCTAAAACCGTATGCACATTGATCTGTCCGTGGTCTGAAAACAGGATAATATCCCTGCCGTCACCGGCCGCGTCAAGAAGTGCCGCTAAATTCCTGTCAAGCGATTCAAAGGCCGTTTTAACGGCGGCGCTGTCTTTGCCGTTCTTGTGGCAGAGCATGTCGTAGGCGGTTAAGTGTATCAGCGCAAGTCCGGGGTTGTATTCCCGCAGGATATCAACCATGCACGCCGTTGAGAAGCTGTCAAGGCCGGGCTGGCTGACGCCGTTAATCAGCGCGCGGTGCCGCAGGAACATTTTAAGCTGCAAAAACGTGCTTCCGGCTTTAAGGTTGTGGATGACCTGGTTTTTCCCGTAAGGCGCCAATGATTCCGGGATATTATACCGTATGGTTTTTGAATAAGCGGTAAGCGGCCAGAGAACCGCCGCGACCTGGATACCTTTTTCGGCGGCGGCCTGCCAGACGGTTTTAACGCGTATCGAAGACTCGCGGGTGTTCCATAGGGGATGTGGCGACGGGAACGGCTCGGTGTTTGATATTATGCCGTGGACGCCCGGGGTAACGCCGGTAACGGCGGAGGTGTGTACAGGATAGGTATTGCTTAAGAATACGGTAGAAATTCCGCGGAATAATGCGGATTGCTTTAAAAGGGAGTTGAAGGCGGGATATTCCGACAGGCGGCCGAATTCGCTGTCGCCAATGGCGTCAAAGCTTATGATTAACATATTAACGACCGCTCCTTTTGCTGCTTCCAAGTCACAAAATGGCCATGAAAAGGAATGGTCATTTTGCGGAAAAGTATATACCTAACATTGTAATATAAATTATTCTGCAAAACAAGCAAAGCCTTAAGAATTTTTGTATTTACCAAGATATTATGGTATGATATGTATGCAAGTTAAAAGGACAAGGAGATGAGGAATATTGCTGCAATTTGAAGAACAGCTTAAAATGCTGCTTGAAAAGAAGCAGGCGCTTGAGGAGGTAAAAGCAGCACTCGGGATAGAAGACTTAAAAGCAAAGCTGAAAGAGCTCGATGAGCAGGCCGCCGACCCAAATTTCTGGGGGGATATGGCAAAGGGACAGGCCGTTTTGCAGAGCATAAAGCAGATCAAGGATAAAATCGAAAGCTATGAAAGCTTAAAGCTGCTTTTTGACGATACGCTGACGCTTATTGAAATCGCGCAGGAAACTGGCGACGAAAGCGTGCTTGACGAGGTGACGGAGGATGTTTCCCGCGTTAAGGAAGAGGTTGAATCCTTAAAGCTTGCCACCTTGCTGACAGGGGAGTACGACTCGAAAAACGCGATCATATCGTTTCATTCCGGGGCGGGGGGCACGGAAGCGCAGGATTGGGTGCAGATGCTTTACCGCATGTATACGCGCTGGGCTGAGCGCCGCCGCTTCAAATATAAAGTGCTCGATTATTTAGCGGGCGACGAAGCGGGAATCAAATCCGCGGCGATTGTCGTCGAGGGGCACAACGCCTACGGTTTTTTGCGATCTGAGGCGGGCGTCCACAGGCTTGTGCGGATATCCCCGTTTGATTCGTCGGGGCGCCGTCATACGTCTTTTGCGTCTCTTGAAGTCATGCCTGAAATCGACGAGGATGTAAACATCGTCATAAAGGACGAGGATATACGCATAGACACATACCGTTCAGGGGGTGCGGGCGGTCAGCACGTCAACAAAACCGACTCCGCCGTGCGTATAACGCATCTTCCAACAGGGATTGTGGCGGCGTGCCAGAATGAGCGCAGCCAGCACCAGAACAAGGAAGTCGCGATGAAAATGTTAAAATCAAAGCTTGCCGAAATCAAACAGCGCGAACACCTTGAAAAAATTGAGGACATCAAGGGCGAACAGAAAGAAATCGGTTGGGGAAGCCAGATACGCTCATATGTGTTTATGCCGTATACAATGGCGAAGGATCACCGCACAAATTATGAATCCGGCAACATCGGCGCCGTCATGGACGGCGAAATAGACGGGTTTATTAACGCCTACCTGACGGATTCCGGCCTCGGGAAAATCTAGCGCCGCTGTCAAAATATACAAAAAATAAACATCCAATTTGTGCAAAATTGGATGTCCTTATGGCTAAAGTTTCCGGAGCTGCGGCCGATATATCTAATGATTAGGTGAAGTGCGCACCTTTTCTACCGCCGCAATGCATGCGACCGTCAGATCTGCTAAGTTTACCGGGTTCATCTCCGGCACTTTTGCGAAAAGCTCGCCTTTTGCGGTAGTGACAAAGAACGTAAAGTTGTAAGTGCGGTTGTTGAAAACCATCGCGCATGCGTCAAGGAAACATTTTTCGCACCGGCACATGTCGGTGGCCTTAATAATTTCGCGAACACGGGTTTTTACCGTATCGTCATATGCGTTTACCAGCGCGTATTTTGGTTTATCGCTCACGTCATAACCCCGCTTTCTTTTTATCTGAAATCATACAATAACATATTCTAACATCATTTTATCTTTATTACAATATAAATTATGCAAGGAGGAAAACATAATGAGCGTATCAATTAACGGCGCGCTATCCCAGTACACCTATACGTATCAGAACCAGATGCGCGGCAGTCTCGACAAAAACGACGACGCAGCATGGGACCGCTCGGAGCTACAGGCGTATGCCGACGCGTATAAAAAGGCGACCGGCACGGGGCTTGACGTTGACAAGCTGATGGAGAAGTACGCAAATGAAGACGGCATGATCGACTACGCCACACAGCAGCAAATGTACAAGGACGACGCGCTCGGGTTTTCAAAGCTGAGCTCAGCGGCGAACAGTACAAGCGATGCGGGCGAAACGTCCGGCGCGGCGAGCAGCGCGCCCACAGGGGCAATGACGCAGACGCAGCGTGACGCGACGTTAGAGGCTGTCCACCGCTTTACGTACAGCTACGGAAAAGAGCTCCGCCCGAAGCTCGATATGGACGACGACGGGCTTTGGAGCCGTGATGAGCTTTCCGAATATGCGAGATTGTTCGAGAGGTCGACGGGACAAAAGCTTGACGTTGACGCAATCATAGAAAAGTACGGAAACGACGACGGCTTTATCGACCCGCTAAACCAAGCGAAGGTGCTAAAGGACGACGCGCTTAAGCTTTCAGCGTTAAAGTCTGCGTTTGACGAGGTCTCGAATGTTAATTACTACTCGCCGAACCCTGTAACGTCTAACAGCGTATCGCAGGAAAGAAGGCAGTCCGGCGGCGTGTCGATGCAGGATTTGCTTGAGGGCATGTCAAGCTCCAGCAAGATGAGGTTTTCCGTTATGATCCAAAACATGGAATCGCAGCAAAATATGCTCAATGAATTCATGTGGACGGGCGGAAACGCGTCCGGCGGCATGTTCGCGCTTGCAAACGCAAGGACGGACGCCATGAACATGTATCGACTGCAGATGATCCAGGGCGGCGGCCCCGGCGCGCTTTTCGGGGAAATGCCCGGCACCGGGATGAATTTTTCGATTTAGTGTTGACTTATCCTTATCTTTCTGATAAAATGATTTAAACAACAAAGCAGAACCATCCGTTCTCACCCGTCGGCGATGTGGCCGCACGCGGTCAATACGAATTCAGGCTTTTGTCATGTCTTTGTATCAATATGCGGGTGCTTCGGCGCCCGCATTATTATTATATTTGGAGGTGTTTTGCCATCAGCATCAAAGAACTGCTTATCAACGAGGAAATTAAAGACAAGGAAGTGCGGCTTGTAGGCGAGGACGGTGCCCAGCTCGGGATACTCCCGATTGCGGAGGCGATGCGCATATCCCTTGAGCGGAACCTGGACCTTGTAAAAATTGCCCCTCAAGCCAATCCGCCCGTGTGCCGTATCATGGATTACGGCAAGCACAGGTTTGAACAGGCGAAACGCGAAAAAGAGGCGAGAAAACACCAGAAGATCATCGAGACAAAAGAGATACGCCTATCGCTTAATATTGATAAACACGACTTTGAAACAAAGCTTAAGAATGCAATCAAGTTCTTATCCCACGGCGACAAGCTCAAGGTATCCATCCGCTTCAAAGGCAGGCAGATGGCGCACCCGGAGCTGGGCCAGGAGCTGATGAAGCGGTTTGCGGAGGCGGTTTTAGAATACGGGACAATCGACAAGCTGCCGAAGCTTGAAGGACGCAGCATGATCATGTTCGTAACGTCAAAGACGCCGGTAAAATAAAAGAGTGTTGCACATTTTTAATATACTAAGGAGGAATTTACCACATGCCGAAGTTAAAAACGCATAGCGGAGCGAAAAAGCGCTTTAAGATGACGAAGAACGGCAAGATTAAAAGATCTCGCGCCTACAAGAGACACCAGCTGGGCAGCCAGATTAAAAGGCAAAAACAAAAGAGAAGGCTTAGAAAAGCCACTTATGCCGACGTCACGAATATGAAGGCAATCAAGCTTTTGCTCCCCTATAAATAATCAAAACTAACTGCGGAGGTATAGAATTATGGCTCGAATAAAAGGGGCAATAACGACCCGTAAAAGAAGGAATAAAACAATCAAGCTTGCAAAGGGCTATTTCGGCGCAAAAAGCAAGCTCTTTAAAATGGCGAAACAGGCCGTTTATAAGTCCGGCCAGTACGCCTATATCGGCAGGAAGCAGAAAAAACGTAATTTCAGAAGCCTTTGGATCACGAGAATTTCAGCGGCTTGCAAGTTAAACGGAATGAACTATTCCACATTTATGAACGGGCTTAAAAAAGCGGGAATCGAACTGAACCGTAAAATGCTTTCTGAAATTGCCATCAACGATCCGGCAGCTTTCACGGTCCTTACCGAAAAGGCAAAGGCCGCAAGATAACATCCAACGCCCGAGCCGCTTGAAAGGAATCGGGCGTGTTGTTTTAGGTAATATAATGGAATCGATCACTTCAAGGGAAAACCCTAAAATCAAAAAAATCATAAAGCTAAACGCCAGGGGAAGCGTAAGGGACGACACAAACCTGTTTGTAGCCGAGGGCGCGCGCCTTTGCCGGGACGCCATTCTTAGCGGCGTCATCGTGCGGGAAGCGCTCTTCACCGAAAAAGCCCTCGAAAAATATGAACAAGCGCGTTTTTTCGCGGATAATCACGCTTCTATAAGTTATATTATAAGCGATAGCGTTTGTGAAAAAATATCAGGAACGAAAAACCCGCAAGGCGTTTTCGCAGTATGCGAGAAGCCGGATTTGAAAAGGCCCGGTAAACACCCGGAAAACGCAAGATACTTTCTTTTAGCGGGGCTTCAGGACCCCGGTAACCTAGGCTCGATCATCCGCACGGCGGAGGCCTTCAAAATGGACGGCATATGCATATCGTCCGATTGTCCCGGGATATTCTCGCCGAAGGTTTTGCGCGCGTCAATGGGCGGAGTGTTCAGGCTGAATATTTGGGATTCCGGCGACATGCTAAAAGAGGTAGCAAGGCTCAAGGACGAAGGCGTGAACGTTTATGCGGCAGGGCTTTCCGGGAATGCAGAAGGTCTTGCTGACACGCGGTTTCTGGGCGCTTGCGCGGTGCTTCTTGGAAACGAGGGCGCGGGGCTTTGCGAAAACCTTGAGGCAATGTGCTCCGGCGTCATAAAAATTCCAATGGCGGGAGCCGCCGATTCGCTCGGAGTCGCCGCCGCCGCCGGGATTTTTGCTTGGGAGATGACAAAATGACGAACCATGAATCGGCCGACTGCGTATATTGGATTTGGTTCCAGCTTGTGTTCGGCATTGGAACGAGGCGCGCCGAGCTTTTCATGAATTATTTCGACAACCCGAAACAGATATTTGACGGGATCAAGCTTAGAAACCGCGTGTCCGGCATGCTTGAGGAAAAGGAGCTTATAAAATCCGACGCCGCGTTTATTGAGGCTGAAGGCATAAAACGCCGGACGCTTAAGAAAGGCGTGGACATCATAACGCCGGAGGATAACGCGTATCCCGCACTGTTAAGCCAGATTTACTCAAAACCTGCCGTTTTGTACGTGAAAGGCGATTTGTCCGGCATGAATGGCAGGCTCGCGATTGCGATGGTAGGCTCGAGAAAATACAGCGAGTACGGCAAGGAAGCGTCCGCGTGGATCGCAAAAGGGCTTGCCAGAGGCGGCGCGGTGGTCGTAAGCGGCCTTGCGCACGGCATAGACACCGAATGCCACCGCGCCGCGCTTCAGGCGGGCGGCAAAAGCATCGGCATCATGGGCTGCGGCATCGACGTGGATTACCCGAAAGGCAACGCCGACTTAAAGCGGATGATTTCCGAAAACGGTGCGGTTGTCACGGAATATCCGCTTAAGACGGAGCCAAAAGCGATGAATTTCCCGATCCGCAACCGCATTGTCTCCGGCATGTGTCACGGCGTCGTCGTAGTCGAGGCGGATCTTTTAAGCGGCTCGCTTTTGACGGCGGGCCACGCGCTTGAGCAGGGGCGGGACATCTTTGCGGTACCCGGCAGTATCTTTTCGGAGCGGGAACGCGGTACACACCGGCTGATACGCGACGGGGCAAAGCTGACGGAACACGCACAGGATATTTTTGATGAGTATGAATATCTCGGGTTATGGAAAAATGTGAGGGAAGAGCATTCTCAAACTACTTTGCCGATTATGGCCGAAGTTCCTCAAAAGCCGCAAAAGCCCGCGGCAATTGGCGTGCAAAGCCTGCCGGAGGGTCTGAGTTCGGACGCGAAAACCGTATACAATATCTTAACCGAAGAAACCGTCACGGTCGATACGATAACCGAGCATTCCGGATTAGATGTGTCAAAGGTGCTCACCGCCGTCACGGAGCTTGAAATTTACGGCCTTGTGACAGGACATCCCGGCAGAAAATTCAGTATTACATAAGGGCCAAAAATAAAACGCCGGCCTTTACAAGCAAATGAACCGATTATGGAGGATTCTATGTCAAATCTGGTTATTGTCGAGTCGCCGGCTAAGGCGAAAACGATAAAAAAATATCTTGGCGGTGATTTTGAGGTGCTTGCGTCAAACGGGCATGTCAGAGATTTGCCGTCAAATAAAATGAACATTGATGTGGAGAATAATTTCGAGCCGTACTACGAAGTCATAAAAGGCAAGGAAACAGTCGTGAAGACGCTGAAGAAAGAAGCGAAAAAATGCGACAAGGTATACCTTGCAACCGACCCGGACCGGGAGGGTGAAGCGATTTCGTGGCATCTTGCGTATATTTTAGGTCTCGATTTAGACGATCAAAACCGCGTTACGTTTAACGAAATCACAAAATCGGGCGTGAAAGAGGGCATGAGCGCGCCGCGCAAGATTGACATGAGCCTTGTGGACGCACAGCAGGCGCGGCGCATCGTAGACAGGATATTAGGCTACAAGCTAAGCCCGTTTTTATGGCGCAAGGTGCGCAAGGGGCTGTCGGCCGGGCGCGTGCAGTCAGTTGCAACGCGGCTAATCGTTGACCGCGAAAAAGAAATCAGGGCCTTTAAAACAGAAGAATACTGGACGATAGACGCAGAGCTTCTCGCGAAAAAATCAAAGAAGGCTTTCGCGTCGAAGCTTCATTCATATAAGGGCAAAAAGCTTGAAGTAAAAGACGAAAAGCAGGCGCAGAAAATATTAAAAGAGATAAACGGCGCGGATTATACCGTCGCGGAAGTCAAAAAATCCGTGCGCAAAAAATCCCCGTCGCCGCCGTTTACAACGTCAACGATGCAGCAGGAAGCCTCGAAAAAGCTCGGGTTTCAGGCGCGGCGAACAATGCGGGCCGCTCAGGAATTGTACGAGGGCGTCGACGTCGAGGGCATGGGCGCAGTCGGACTCATCACCTATATGCGAACCGACAGCTTAAGGATTTCCGCCGAGGCCATATCGGAGGCCGCGAAATTTATCGAATCGGCGTACGGCAAGGAATATCTTCCGCCTGCGACGCGCGTGTTCAAATCGAAAAAATCGGCGCAGGACGCCCATGAAGCGATCCGGCCGTCAACGCCGTCGCTCACGCCTGAAAAGGTAAAGTCCAGCCTCACAACAGACCAGTATAAGCTCTACCGCCTGATCTGGGAGCGCTTTATGGCGTGCCAGATGGCAAACGCGCTGCTTGACGCGGTTTCCGTGAAAATAAGCGCGGGCGACTATATGTTTACGTCGTCGGGCTACACGGTGAAGTTCGATGGCTTCACAAGACTGTATGAGATGGTGCGCGAGGAGGGCGACGAGGATGCCGGCGCGCTTCCGGCGATGGAAGAGGGCGATGTGCTGACGTTAAAATCCGTCACGCCGAACCAGCATTTCACGCAGCCGCCGCCAAGGTATACCGAGGCGTCGCTCATCAAAACGCTGGAGGAAAGCGGCGTCGGGCGGCCGAGCACATACGCGTCGACGATTACGACCATCACCTCGCGCAACTACGTCGAGCGCGACGGCAAAGCGCTCAAGCCTACGGTGCTGGGAGAAGTCATCACAAAACTGCTGGAGGAGCAGTTCGAGAAGATTGTGGACACCGATTTTACGGCGCAGATGGAGGAGCACTTAGACGAGATCGAAGAAGGCAAAACCGAATGGCTGAAGATTCTCGACAATTTTTACAACGGATTTATTGAAACCCTTGCGACCGCTGAAAAAAATATGGAGGGCACAAGGGTCAAGGTCCCGGATGAGGAGACCGACGTCGTGTGCGACCTTTGCGGAAAACAAATGGTCGTAAAAATCGGGCGGTTCGGGAAGTTTTTGGCGTGCTCAGGCTTTCCGGAGTGCCGAAATACGAAGAAAATCGTTCAGGAAACAGGTGGCCTTTGTCCTGTTTGCAATAAGAAAATGCTGCTTAAGAAAAGCAAAAACGGCAAGAGCTTCTACGGCTGCGAGGGATATCCCGACTGCAATTTTTTGACGTGGGATAAACCCATGCCCGACGTCTGCCCGAAGTGCGGCGCGACGCTGTTCAAGAAAGCCGGTCGCGGCGGAAAGACGCATTGTCTTAAAGAGAACTGCGGATATATCAAAGAGCAGGTATGAGAGTAAGCGTAATAGGTGCGGGATTAGCGGGACTTGAAGCCGCGTGGGCGCTTCTAAACGAGGGCGCCCAAGTTGATTTATACGATATGAAGCCGCAAAAATTCTCACCTGCGCACCACAGTGAAAACTTTGCGGAGCTGGTATGCTCAAACTCGCTTAAGGCCGACAGGATATCTACGGCGGCGGGACTTCTAAAAGCCGAAATGCGCCTGCTTGATTCGATGTTACTTGAAATAGCGGAGTATTGCAAAGTTCCGGCGGGCGGAGCACTGGCGGTTGACCGCGGAGAATTCTCCAAGCTTGCGACGGAGAAGATTAGTGTGCATCCGCGCATAAAAATCCATCGCGGAGAAGTCACGGAGCTGCCGGACGGCAGCGTCATAATTGCAACGGGGCCGCTAACATCCGATGATTTTGCGAAATGTATCACGTCTGTTACAGGCGGAGAAGCCTTGAGCTTTTTTGATGCGGCGGCGCCAATCGTCACGCTTGATTCCATAGATAAAAGCAAGGTCTTTTTCGCGTCAAGGTATGGCCGGGGCGGTGACGATTATATCAATTGCCCGTTTACAAAAGAGGAATACGAGCGGTTTTACGCAGAGCTTATCGCGGCTGAAAGCGTGATGCTAAAGGATTTCGAGCAGAATCCCGCCGTTTATGAGGGCTGCATGCCTGTGGAAATTCTTGCGAAACGCGGCGTCGATACGCTTAGGTTCGGATCGTTAAAGCCGGTGGGACTTAAAGACCCGAGCACCGGAAAACGCCCATGGGCTGTGGTCCAGCTAAGGCGCGAGAACGCAACCGGGACGCTTTTTAACCTTGTGGGATTCCAGACAAACCTGAAATTCTCCGAGCAAAAGCGCGTGTTTTCGATGATCCCGGGGCTTGAGAACGCTGAGTTCTCCCGTTACGGCGTGATGCACCGAAACACATTCATTGATTCTCCGAGGCTTCTCGACCGCGATTTTGTTTTGAGAAGCAATCAGCGAATCGTATTTGCCGGGCAAATTACCGGCGTTGAGGGGTACATGGAGTCTGCGGCAAGCGGGATAATCGCGGCAAAACAGCTTGCAAGGCGGCTTAAAGGCGAGCCAAGGCTCAATTTGCCGAAGGAGACGATGCTAAACGCGCTTTGCGCTTATATCAGCGATGAAAGCGTCGAGGATTTCCAGCCGATGGGCGCGAATATGGGGCTTTTACCGCCGCTGGACGTGAGGATTAAGGACAAGCGGCAAAGGTACGAGATGATGGCCGAAAGGGCGCTCACAGCATTGCAAAACAGCCTAAGGGAGGCGTAAAAGTTTGAATAAATCAAACTTTTTATTAAGGCGCGAGCGTCTCCCGCTTACGCGAAACCGCTGCTCATGCGCAATATGACCATTATTTTTACGGTTATTTTGTGTCTTGAGAGAAGCGAAAGGAATGGTCATAAATATGAGAATCATAGTGGATGCTTTTGGCGGGGACAACGCGCCGGTTGAGATTCTAAAGGGAACTGCCGACGCGGTTTCAGAATACGGAATAACCGCGCTGGTATGCGGTGATGAAGCGAGAATCAGGGCGGTCTTATCCGGGAACGGCATATCACAGGCCGGGATGGACTTCCTGAACGCGCCCGACGTAATGCCTGTCGAAGCGGAGCCGACCGAGATACTCAAGTCATACAAAAACAGCTCCATCGCGGCGGGCATGAAAGCGCTCGCCGGCGGTTTGGGCGACGCGTTTGTCACGGCTGGGAGTACGGGCGCCGCTGTAGTGGGTGCTTCTCTGATCGTCAAGCGCATCAAAGGCGTCAAGCGTCCGGCTCTCGGGCCGATTCTCCCGAATTCGGCGGGCAATTACATGCTCATAGATATCGGCGCAAACGCGGAATGCAGGCCCGAAATGCTTCTGCAATTCGGCGTCATGGGCTCCGCGTACATGAAACATATCATGGGGGTCGAAAATCCGCGCGTAGGGCTTGTGAACATCGGCGCGGAGGAGACAAAAGGGCTTGAATTACAGATTCAGGCGTACCATCTGATGAAAAACAATCCTGCTATCAACTTTGTAGGCAACGTGGAGGGGCGCGATCTGCCACTTGGCGCGTGCGACGTCGCGGTTACCGACGGGTTTACGGGAAATATCATCTTAAAACATACCGAGGGCATGGGGAAATTTTTGTCCGGAGAACTGAAGAGCATGTTTCTAGCCGGCTTCTCAAGTAAAATCGGCGCGCTGCTTCTCAAAAAAAGCATCGCCGCGTTCCGCAAGAAAATGGATTACACCGAGTATGGAGGCACGCCGCTGATGGGTATTTCAAAGCCGGTTATAAAGGCGCATGGAAGCTCCAACGCGAAAGCATTCAAAAATGCGATAAGACAGGCAAAAAACATATGCGAGAACGATGTAAACGATAAGATAGCACAGGCGCTTTTTATAGCAAAGGAGAACGCGTAAATGCCAAAGTCAACCTTAAGCGAGCTTGAAAAAAAGACAGGCCGAAAATTTGAGAATATTGAGTATTTGCGCACTGCCGTCACGCATTCGTCTTACGCGAACGAATGCGGGCGCGAAACGCCTTACAACGAGCGTCAGGAGTTTTTGGGAGATTCGGTTTTGTCGGTCATTGTCTCCGATTATCTGTACCGCAGCACGCATCTTTCAGAAGGAGATTTGACGAAGCTAAGGGCAATATTGGTGTGCGAAAAATCGCTTTGCGCCTTTGCGCGTTCGATATCGCTGGGGTCTTATATGCTGCTTGGGCGCGGAGAGGAGAACACCGGCGGAACGGACAGGCCCTCGATTTTGGCCGACGCCTTTGAGGCGGTGATTGCAGCCGTATACCTTGACGGCGGGATTGAGGCCGCACGCAGCTTTGTGATACCTTTTATCGAGACGGCGCTTGAAACGGAACGAAAAAAAAGCCTTGACGATTACAAGACTTTATTGCAGGAAATTGTGCAGAAAAACCCGCAGGAAACCTTGCAATATGTGCTTGTCGACGAGTCCGGGCCCGCGCACGACAGGCGGTTCGAAGTGGAAGTCCTATTAAACAGCAACGTCGTCGGGCATGGCGTGGGAAAAAGCAAAAAAGCCGCGGAACAGCTTGCCGCAAAAGAGGCGCTGAAATTGATGGGACAATGAAAAAACACGCTAATGTCGCGATTTTTATACCGCATGAGGGCTGCCCCGGACAGTGCAGTTTCTGCAACCAGCACACGGTTTTTAAAGGCGCCCCGCCATCGCCGCTTACTACCGCGAAAATTGCGGAAGATGCAATTACAATGCTAAAAACACCGGCACAGATTGCATTTTTTGGCGGAAGCTTTACAAGATTGAATCGTGTGTATATGGAGGAATTGTTACAATCAGTACAGACATATCTGGATAATGGAAGCTATTCCGGTATCAGAATTTCTACAAGACCCGATGCAATTGATGAAGATATACTAAAAGTTTTAAAAAAATATCGTGTCACCGACATTGAAATTGGCGCGCAAAGCATGGACGACGCCGTTCTTGAGGCTAATTTGCGCGGGCATACGGCGGATGAAACTGCATATGCCGCGCATTTGATAAAAAAACATGGATTTCACCTGGGGATTCAAATGATGACGGGGCTTTACAAGGACAATGATACAAAAACAATAGATACTGCAAATACACTTATTACACTAAACCCGGATTACACACGTATATTTCCCGCGATTGTTGTAAAGGGAACAAAGCTTCAGGAGTGGTACGAAAACGGGATATATAAGCCGCAAACGCTTGACGAAGCCGTAGATTTGTGCGCATGTTTACTGGAGCTTTTTACAGACGCTAAAATTCCTGTTATCAAATTGGGGCTGCACGACGCCCCGGATTTTAAAAGCAACATTGTGGCGGGTCCGTATCATTCCGCTTTCAGGGAGTTGTGCGAGAGCCGCGTGCTGCTAAAAAAAGCAGTGTCGGATATCAAGGAGAAAAATATTCCAAAAGGCAAGATTTTGCTTAATATAAATAATCAGGCTGCATCTAAAATGATAGGGCAAAAACGTGAAAACATCAGTAAATTGAGCGGTATGGGGTATGACGCAAATGTTGTTTTAGATGATAAATACGGGTATTTACAGGTTGAAGTTTCATGTTAAGGAAGTGAACGAATGCGCCTTAAATCGCTTGAAATACAAGGCTTTAAGTCGTTTCCCGATAAAACGCGGCTTGCGTTCGACAGCGGCATTACCGCGGTTGTCGGGCCGAACGGCAGCGGGAAAAGCAATATCGCCGACGCAGTCCGGTGGGTTTTAGGCGAGCAGTCTACGAAAACGCTTCGAAGCAACAAGATGGAAGACGTCATTTTCGGCGGCACGCAAACCCGCAAACCGATGGGATACGTGCATGTCGCCATCACGCTTGACAACACGGGGCGAGTGCTTCCCGTTGAGGATGACGACGTCACTGTCAGCCGCAGGCTGTACCGCTCCGGCGATAGTGAATACCGCTTAAACGGCTCAATGGTGCGTCTTAAGGACATCCACGAGATGCTGATGGATACGGGGCTTGGCCGTGACGGGTACTCCATCATCGGCCAAGGCAGGATTTCTGAAATCGTAGCGGCAAAACCGGTGGGGCGCCGTGAAATTTTTGAGGAAGCGGCTGGAATCTCCAAGTACCGATACCGCAAGGAAGACGCCGAGAAAAAGCTTTTACAATCAGAAGAAAACCTGCTCCGGCTGCGTGATATCCTGTCGGAGCTCGAGGAGCGCGTGGGGCCGCTTCGCGAGCAATCCGAAAAGGCGCGGGAGTTTCTAAAACTGAGCGAGGAGAAAAAAAGCCTTGAAATCTCGCTTTGGATGACTATGATCAGCAAATTAAAGGTACAAATCTCGGAACAGCAGGACAAAGTTTTCCTTTCTAAAAACGATTATGAGCGGCTTGAGGACGAAGCGCAGGCGGTTGAAGCGCAAATTAACGACGCGTTTGACCGCTCCAACCAGCTTTTGTCGCAGGCCGAATCGTTGCGCGCGACGGTAAAAGAGCTTGAAACCGAGCTTGCCCAAGGCGAGTCGGAGATTTTGGTGTTGCAAAACGACATCAGCCACAACGAAATATCCGTTGAGCGCATAGACCAGGAGCTTTTAACAGCGGATTCAAGCTCCGGGGATTTGGCCGAGCGGATCGAGAAAAAGCGCGAGACAATAATGCAAAGCGAAAAAGAGCTTGGATATTTGGAGTCGAAGATTGCTTCAAGCGAGGAAAAAATCTCAGAGCAGCGCATGCTTGCCGCAAAGATATCGAATGAGATAGAATCGCTTACAGTGCGGCAAAATTCGGTTCAAGACGCAATCAACAAGGCCGAGCTTGAAAAAGCGGCGGGCGCCGGAGTGATAGAGGAGAGCATCAAGCGGCTGGAGCAGCTTGCCGAAAGCAGCGGCGCGTATGACGTCACGGTAGATGAAGCCGGGCAAAATATCGGCGAGTGCGAAAAGCAAATTACGGAGCAGGATGAAAAAATAAAATCGATACAAAATTCAGCGCAAGGATACGGGTTAAAACGGAAAAGCCGCGCCGCCAAGCTCGACGAACTAAACCAGAAGATCAAGGGCCTAAACGAAAAGGCGAACCAGAAAAAACAGCGCGCAAAGCTGCTCGAGGAAATGGAAGCCGCGATGGAGGGCTTTGGCGGGAGCGTCAAATACATACTCCGGGAGTCGAAAAAGGGATCGTTAAACGGAGTGATTGGCGCGGTTTCATCGCTGATTGACACGCCGGACGAGTACGCTTTGGCGATTGAAACAGCGCTTGGAGCGGCGATGCAAAATATCGTGGTCGCCGACGAAGAAACGGCAAAACGCGCGATAAGAATGCTGCAAAACGCGAAAGAGGGCCGCGCGACGTTCCTTCCGCTGACTACTGTAAAAGGCGGCGGGGGGCTTAATACAGGCGATCTTAAAAAGCATGAAGGCTTTATTGGCGTGGCGTCAGAGCTGGTTCATGCCGACAACCGCTTCAAAGGGGTCATCAACCAGCTTTTAGGACGCATCGCGGTGGTGGGTACGCTGGACGAGGCGGTGGCTGTTGCGAGATCCGCCGGGTATAAATTCAGGATCGTCACGCTTGACGGGCAGGTCAGTAACGCGGGCGGCTCATTTACGGGAGGCTCCTCCGGTAAAAGCTCCGGTGTGTTGGGCCGACGGCATGAGATAGAAAAACTGCGCGGGGAAGCCAATAAGTTCCTTCAAGACGCGGAAAAGCTTATGCCGGAATGCAAAGCGTCCGCCGAGGAGCTTGCGAAGCTTGACGCGTATATCCAAGGCGCGCAGGCGGAGGAGCAGACCGCGCGGGAGGAGAAGCTAAGGCTTGAGTTTTCGCTTGAAACTTTGAAGAAAAATTTTGAACAGGCGAAAACAAACCGCGATCTTGCGGCAAAAGAACTGGCACAGCTAACAGACCGGTTGGAAAAGCTTCGGGGCAGCAACGCGGATTCCGAAAGAGTTATGAGTGAGCTTGCTGTACAATTGGCTGAAATAAAAGAAAAGATAGAAGATACAACTAAACGCGGTGATTCTATCGCAATCGGAATTGATACGGCGGCGGCAGAGCTTGCGGAACTAAAAATGGCGCTGATATCCGGTCAAAAAGACAATGAGCAGCTTTTGCAGGATTCAATCCATATACAAGAGCTTATTGATTCCGCCGAAACGCGCTTGGAACAGCTAAAAGCCGAGCGCGACGGATACCTGTCGTCAAACGGGGAAATACGGAAAAAAATTGAGGATATATCAAGTCAAAAGGAAAGTTTAACAGGGGAGATAGAGGAGAATAACGCAAGGATCAAAAAATTAATGCAATCAAGAACAGAGCTTGAGGGCGCGATGACAGGATTAAGGGGACAGGAAAAAGAGCTTGCGTCAAGGCGCGAGGACGTCTCAAGGGAGCTTGTGAGGCTTGAGGAGCGCAAAAGCTCTCTTCAAAGCGATTATGACAATATACTTGCAAAGCTTTGGGATGAATACGAGCTTACCCGCAGCAAGGCGGCGGAGCTTGTCGTGCCACTTGAAAGCGCCGACAAGGCGAACCGGCGGCTGGGTATGATCCGCGGAAAAATCAAATCGCTGGGGACGGTAAACGTCGAAGCGGTCGAAGAATATGAAAAGGTAAGCAAACGGTACGAATTTTTGACCGCGCAGGTAGCCGACGTCGAACAGGCAAAGGCGCAGCTTGTCAAGCTTATCGGGGAGCTCACGCAGGAAATGCGCGACATCTTCCTTACAAATTTCACGAAAATCGCCGCAAATTTCTCCACGATATTCGTGCAGTTGTTTGGCGGCGGAAAAGCCGAGCTGACGCTGACGCAGGAGGACGATGTTCTTGATTCGGGCGTGGAAATATTTGTGCAGCCTCCGGGAAAAATCATAAAAAACCTGTCGCTTTTATCAGGAGGCGAGCAAAGCTTTGTCGCAATCGCGATTTATTTCGCGATTTTAAAGGTACGTCCCGCGCCGTTTTGTATCCTCGACGAAATCGAGGCGGCCCTTGACGACATCAACGTCGTGCGGTACGCGACATACTTGAGGCAAATGAGCAGGAAAACGCAGTTTATTTCGATCACACACCGGCGCGGTACCATGGAGGAGGCAGACGTGCTTTACGGCGTAACAATGCAGGATGAGGGCGTTTCAAAGCTGCTGGAGCTAAACATCGGCGAAGTTGATGAAAAACTGGGAATCAAAGATTAGGTTGTGTGATGATGAAAAAAGAGCCTTTTGTCTGCTCATGGAGGGCGGGTCCCGTATTAACGGCGGCGCCCCGCAAATTGCTTCACAATCCCGGCCGCATTTTAGCGCCTCATATATCCAAAGGCATGACCGTTATGGATATAGGCTGCGGGATGGGATTCTTTACAATTCCAATGTCAGGCATTGCCGGTGAAAACGGAAAAATAATCGCTGTGGATTTGCAGCAGCAAATGTTGGACGGCTTACTAATAAATGCGGCTAAAACGGGCATGAAAAATATAACGGCGCATAGGTGCGCCCCCGATTCCTTGGGAGTGAAAAGCTGGAACGGCTCTGTTGACTTCGCGCTCGTTTTCTGGATGCTGCATGAAGTGCCGGATCAGGAGCGGCTAATCCGGGAGCTTTACGATACGCTGTCAAAAAACGGAAAACTGCTGTTTGCGGAACCGTATGTGCATGTGAGCGGCAGGGCGTTTCAAAACAGCCTGAATATGATAATAAAATGCGGATTCACTGCCGCTTACGCACCGAAAATCGCGATGAGCAGAGCGGCACTGCTGTGCAAGTTATAATGAGAAATGTTACCATTAATAAAAGGGGATTATCATGGGATTTTTTTCTAAAATATCCGAGGGGCTGAAAAAAACGCGCGAAAACCTCACGCAAGGCGTCGAGGGTATCGTGAATTCATTTGCGGTCATTGACGAGGAGTTGCTTGAGGAGCTTGAGGAAACGCTTATTATGGCCGACGTGGGAACTTCCACGGCGCTCAGCATCTGCGATAAATTGCGGGCGCAAATCAAAAAAACAGGCGAGACCAATCCGAAAAGACTAGTTCAGATGATCCGGGATATCGTGGCGGATATCCTGTCGGGCGACTGCGCCCTGAATCTTGACACACAGCCGTCCGTGGTTCTGGTGATTGGCGTAAACGGCGCCGGAAAGACGACTACGATCGGCAAGCTTGCGCTGAAGCTTAAAGCTGGCGGCAAAAGCGTGCTGATGTCCGCGGCTGACACGTTTAGAGCCGCCGCAATCGACCAGCTTGCCATCTGGGCGGAGCGTTCCGGGGCCGAACTGGTGCGGCATGAAGAGGGCAGCGACCCTGCGGCCGTCGTCTACGACTCGATTCAAGCGGGCAAGGCAAGGAAGCGGGACGTCATCATTTGCGATACGGCTGGGCGCCTGCACAACAAGAAAAACCTGATGGACGAGCTATCAAAAATAAGCCGTGTGATCACCCGTGAGCTGCCGGACGCCTCCATCGAGACGCTGCTTGTACTTGACGCCACGACGGGTCAAAACGCGCTTAATCAGGCGCGGCTGTTCAAGGAAGCTGCGGGACTCACCGGAATTATCCTCACAAAGCTTGACGGGACCGCGAAGGGCGGCGTCGTCATAGGGATAAAGGAAGAACTTGGCATACCGATCAAATATATCGGCATCGGTGAGGGCGTGGACGATTTACGTGAATTTGACGCCGTGGATTTTGCAAACGCGCTGTTCCCGGACAAAGGCGGGGAGGAAATCGCATGAAGCTGGTTGCAGCGACGGGAAACAAGGACAAGCTGCTTGAATTTTCACGGATTTTAAGTCCGCTTGGCATCGATGTTATGTCCCCGGAGGATGTCGGTATTACCAATTTTGATGTGCCGGAAACAGGGGATACGTTTGCCGAAAACGCAGCAATAAAAGCGCAGGAGATGTTTCGCTTGAGCGGATTGCCGTCTTTCGCGGACGATTCGGGGCTATGCATAGATGCGCTTAATGGGCGGCCCGGAGTATATTCCGCAAGATATCTGGACGGCTTTCCGCAAGAGAAAAAAAATTTGGCGATACTTAAAGAGCTTGAAAACATTACACATGAAAATCGTAATGCCAGATTCATCTGTAATATATACTGCATATTAAGTAGTGTCGATACAATTATAACTGAAGGAATCTGCGAAGGCAAGATTGCAAACGCACCGAGCGGGGATGGCGGTTTTGGGTATGATCCTATATTTTTATACGGCGGAAAATCCTTTGCGTCGCTTAACAGCGCGGAAAAAGACCAAGCAAGCCACAGGGGCACAGCGCTTCGGAAGCTTGTGGAAAAATTAAAAGAATTTTTGGGAGAAAACAGATGATAACGACAAAACAAAGAGCCAAATTGCGCGGGCTTGCAAACCCGATGGATACTATTTTGCAAATCGGAAAAAGCGGAATTATCGGCACAACAATCACGCAAGTGGACGAAGCTCTCAGCGCAAGGGAGCTCATCAAGCTGCGCTGCCTTGAAACATCGCCGGTGACGGCAAAAGAGGCGGCGGCCACGCTTGCGGAAAATCTTGAAGCGGACATCGTTCAGGTAATCGGTACAAGATTCGTGCTTTTCAGAAGAAACAAAAAAGCGCCGCAGATTGAGCTTTAAACGGAGGACAATTTGTGAAAATCGGCATTTTAGGAGGCACCTTTAATCCCATTCATATCGGTCATATCTATATCGCAGAGGAATGCTGCCGCCGGCTTGAGCTTCAGAAAGTCATTCTTGTGCCCACATATATCCCGCCGCATAAATCCGCTAAGGATTTGGTGCGCGCGGAACAAAGGCTTGAAATGTGCAGGCTTGCGGCAGAAAATCATACCAGCTTCGAAGTGTGCGACTATGAAATATGTAATAATGACAGAAGCTACACATACCGCACGCTTGAGTTTTTGCACGGGAAATATCAGGAGGGGAATTTTTACTTGATAATGGGCGAAGATATGTTCCTGACTGTTCAGGACTGGCGGAAGCCTCACAAGATTTATGAGATGGCGGCGTTATGCGCCGCAAAACGCGAAGATGGCAGCGACTTGCAGCTTAAATCTCAGGCGCTCCGGCTTGAAAACGAAGGCGCGCGCTGCATAATCCTTGATATGAAGCCGCTCACGCTTTCCTCGACGACGATACGCGACGGTTTAAAGCAAGGCAAGGATGTGTCGGGGCTTTTAGATCAACAAGTTTTAGAATATATCGGAAAGAACGGGTTGTATGGACGAACATAAAAACCTTAGAAAATGGCTGAAACAAAGGATTTCAGAGGAGCGGTACGCACACAGCCTAGAGGTGGAGAAACGCGCGTGGGCTCTTGCGGAAATCCATGGGGAGAATACCGGGAAAGCTGCGCTAGCAGGGCTTTTACATGACTGCTGCAACTGGAAAGACAAAAGCGGGCTGTTGAAAATCATCGAATCGCGTGGTATACTATTAGATGTTTTTACGAAAGCGCAGCCGCCGCTATGGCACGCAATCGCTGGAAGCATCTCCGTTCAGGACGAGCTTGGAATCGCCGATCCCGATATAATTTCGGCGATACGTTACCACACAACCGGCAGAGCGGGGATGTCAAAATTTGAGCAAATCGTCTATGCCGCAGACAAAACAAGCTTCGACAGGCACTATCCGGACGCTTTAAAAAGCCGCAGCCTCGCGGAAAAATCGCTTGAACCGTGGATGTTAAAAGCGCTGAAATCAGCGATGAAAGACCAGCTAAAGCTAAAGCTGCCAATTGTTAGCGACACGTGGGAAGCTTATAATTATTTTTGGGAGTTAAACATATGAAATCAATTGAGCTTGTAAAATTTACCTGTAAACTTCTTGACACGAAAAAAGCCACAGATATCGCGGTGCTTGACATACGCAAGCTCTCCTCGCTGGGGGATTATTTTGTCGTAGCGTCGGGTATCAGTACGATACACGTAAAAGCGCTTGCCGGTGAGCTTGAGAAGAAACTTGCGGATCAGGGAATCCATCCCAGGCGTGTTGAGGGCGAAAAATCCGCCGTGTGGATTTTACTTGATTATAATGACGTTATCATCCATATTTTCAACGACGAAACGCGGAATTTCTATTGTCTTGAACGGCTATGGGGCGATGCACCGCGTTTAGATGAAAAGGATATCAAACAGTAAGAACACCAAATACAATAATTCCAGCAAACAAATAAAACAGAATATACAGTGATCAGGGAAGGGGAAAACCGGTTTGAAGTATGATTATAAGGCCATAGAAAAAAAATGGCAGGATATATGGGAGGAAAAAGGAGTATTTCATGCGCTGAACGACTATACGAAGCCAAAGTTTTATGCGCTGATTGAATTTCCGTACCCATCGGGATCAGGGCTTCATGTGGGGCATGGGCGCACGTATACGGCGCTTGATATTGTGACGCGAAAAAGGAGGATGGAAGGCTACAACGTCATGTACCCCATGGGTTGGGACGCGTTCGGGCTTCCGACTGAAAATTACGCAATCCAGCATAATATCCACCCGGCGGTTGTGACGGAACAGAACATGGTGAAGTTCAAAAAGCAGTTGAAAGCGCTGGGGTTATCGTTTGATTGGTCGCGCGAAATCGATACTACCGACCCTGAATATTACAAATGGACACAGTGGATTTTCCTTAAAATGTTTGAAAAAGGGCTTGCTTATAAGAAAGAAATGGCTGTAAACTGGTGCACGGGCTGCCGAGTCGTTTTGGCGAACGAGGAGGTTATAGGCGGCGTCTGTGAGCGATGCTCCGGCGAGGTTGTGCGTAAGGTAAAAAGCCAGTGGATGCTGAAGATTACTCAATACGCCGAACGCCTGATTAACGACCTTGACACAGTCGATTACATCGAGCGTGTGAAAGCGCAGCAGATTCACTGGATTGGCCGCTCGACAGGGGCCGAGGCCGAGTTTATAACAACGGCGGGGGATACGCTGACCGTTTACACCACGCGGCCCGACACTCTGTTCGGAGCGACTTATATGGTTATTTCGCCCGAGCATCCGTACCTTGAAAAATGGTCGGGCAAAATCAAAAACATGGACGAGGTGCGTGCGTACCAACATAACGCGGCGCACAAATCTGACTTTGAGCGCACGGAAGTCGCAAAGGATAAAACCGGTGTGCGCCTTATAGGAGTTAATGCTGTAAATCCTGTGAATGATACAGAAATACCTATATTTATTTCCGATTACGTCCTCATGTCTTATGGCACCGGCGCCATTATGGCGGTTCCGGGGCACGATGAAAGGGATTGGGAATTTGCTCAAAAATTTGGGCTTCCGATTGTTGAGGTTGTGAAGGGCGGGGATGTTACGGTGGCGGCGTTCACCGACTGCGACACGGGCCTCATGGTCAATTCCGGCTTTTTAAACGGCCTTTCGGTTGAGGACGCCAAGAAAAAAATCACAAAGTTGCTTGAGGAAACCGGCAAGGGGCGTCCGAAAGTCAACTACAAGCTGCGCGACTGGATTTTTTCTCGTCAGCGTTACTGGGGCGAGCCAATCCCGATAATCATCTGCGAAAAATGCGGGTATGTCCCGCTTAAAGAAAGCGAGCTGCCGCTCAAGCTGCCGGAGGTTGAATCCTATAAGCCGACGGAAAACGGTGAATCTCCGCTTGCGGCGCTTGATAGCTGGGTGAATGTTGTCTGCCCGAAGTGCGGGCTACAAGCGAAGCGCGAGACCGATACGATGCCGCAATGGGCGGGCTCGTCGTGGTATTTTCTCAGGTACTGCGACCCGCATAACAAAAACGCGATCGCAAGCCGCGAGGCTCTCGAGTACTGGACGCCCGTGGACTGGTATAACGGCGGCATGGAACACACAACCTTACACCTTTTGTACTCGCGTTTCTGGCATAAATTTTTGTATGACATCGGCGCCGTTCCGACAAGCGAGCCGTATGCGAAACGCACAAGCCAGGGGATGATTTTAGGCGAGAACGGCGAAAAAATGAGTAAATCCCGCGGCAATGTGGTGAACCCTGACGAAATAATCAACACATACGGAGCCGATGCCGTGCGGCTTTACGAAATGTTTATCGGTGATTTCGAAAAAGCCGCCCCGTGGAGCAGTACGTCGATAAAGGGCTGCAACCGCTTTCTTGACAGGGTTTGGGCGCTTCAGGAGCTAAAGATCCTTGACGGCGGATATTCGAATGAGCTTGAATCAAGCTTCCACAAAACGATCAAAAAGGTAACGCACGACATCGAGTCGCTTGGATACAACACCGCAATTGCGGCGCTGATGTCGCTTATAAACGAGATTTACGGCATAAAATGCATTACGAAAGAAGAGTTTAAAACGTTTTTGATACTGCTAAACCCGTTCGCGCCGCATATTTCCGAGGAAATCTGGGAACAACAAGGGTTCGGCGGCATGATTACGTCGCAGAAGTGGCCCAAATATTGCGACGAAAAATGCAAAGACGACGTGGTCGAGCTCGCTGTACAGGTGAATGGCAAAATCCGCGCGCGGATTGAGATTTCGGCCGACGAGCCAAAAGAATCCGTCTTAAAGCTTGCGAAAAACATGCCCGAGCTGCATGTGCATATCGCCGGTAAGATCTTGGCAAAAGAAATTTATATACCGGGCAAGCTTGTGAATTTTGTCGTAAAATAAATGTTTTTTGCGTCTTAAATCAGCAAGACACTTGACAATAGCATGGTAAAGCTGTATAATAAATTGAAGCTTATTTGCTTGAAAAGATGGGCTCCAGCTATAAAGCGCGGGGAGGGATATAAAAATGTCGGAAATCCGGATTAAAGACAACGAATCGCTTGACAGCGCTTTGCGCAGGTTTAAAAGAGCAACCGCGAAAGCAGGCGTGCTTCAGGAAGTGCGTAAAAGAGAGCATTACGAAAAGCCGTCGGTGAAAAGAAAGAAGAAATCTGAAGCGGCGCGTAAGCGTAAATTCAAATAAGAAAAAAAAGCGGGCCTTTCGGCCCGTTTTTTGATAGTCAATAAGGAAAATGCGTAGCGAAAGGAGAACTCGAAGCAATGAAGCTTTTGCATCCGACCGCGATGTTCGAAAAGATATCGGAAATAACGCCGGAAATACTGAAAAGCCACGGTATTTTGGCGCTGATCCTTGACGTGGACAACACGCTTGCGGCGCACGGATGTCCTCGGCCCAACAAGGATGCGCTGTCATGGCTTGAAACCATGAAGCGGGCCGGAATAAAGCTTGTAATCGCGTCGAATAATACAAACGGGCGCGTTGAGCCGTTTGCGAAGCTTCTCTCGCTTGACTATGCGGCAAACGCAATGAAGCCGCTCCCCGCCGGGTTTTCACGCATATCGAAGCGGATGGGGCTTCCGCCGTCCAGCTTTGGCGTAGTGGGCGACCAAATTTTTACGGATGTTTTAGGCGGCAACCTTTTCGGCGCAAAAACCTTTTTCGTAAAGCCTTTAAGCGATAAGGAGATACTTTCGATCAAGCTGAAACGAAAAATTGAGGCGCGGATTTTAAAAGCTTACGGGAGAAAGGAAAATTTGCGATGACAGACCGCCTTTCCGTCTTTGCGGGGAATCTTCCGCGAGGGATAGACGCCGTTTTGATTACATCGGATTTTAACCGCCGGTATTTTTTGCGGTTTTCATCAAGCTCCGGAACGCTTGTCGTAACACGGGATAAAAGCTATTTTATCATAGACGGGCGCTATTTCGAGGCGACCCGGGAAGCTGTAAAAGCCGTAAAAAACTGCGAGGTAGTTTTGCAGCAAAAGACGTATGACCAAATTCTAAGACTGCTTCAAAAGCATGGCGCAAAGACGCTGGGGCTTGAGGAAGACCACACGAGCATGGGCGACTTTGCGCGGCTTTGCGAAAGGCTTTCCGGGATTGAAGTTTTACCGGACGGCGGCGGGATTGGTAAAATCATAGCGTGCCAGAGAACCGTGAAAGACAAAAGTGAAATCGAGAGAATCCAAAAATCGCAGGATATAACGGATGAAACGTTTACGCATCTTTTAAATTACATCAAGCCGGGGTTTACAGAACGTGAGATTGCGTTTGAGATTCAGCGTTTTATGTGGAGCTTGGGCTCGCAGCGGCCGGCGTTTGAGCCCATCGTCGCGGCAGGCGCGAACAGTTCGAAACCGCACGCCGTGCCCACCGAAAACAAAATTAAGGATGGCGACTTTATCGTGCTTGATTTTGGCGCGGTTTTTATGGATTATTGCTCCGATATGACGCGGACGGTCGGGGTCGGAAACGTAAGCGCAAAACAGCGGGAGGCTTACGGCGTCGTTTTAGAAGCCCAGATTTCGGCGCTTGAGATTATAAAATCGGGCGAAGCATGCATGTATGTTGACAAAATAGCCCGCGATCTTATCGACAAAAGCGGATACAAAGGGCTTTTCGCGCACGGTCTCGGCCATTCGCTGGGGCTTGAGGTTCACGAACCGCCGAGTTTTAGCGCGGGTAGCGAAGCTTCCCTTAAGCCGGGAGTCGTAATGTCGGTTGAGCCGGGAATTTATATTCCCGGTGAATTCGGTGTGAGGATAGAGGACCTCATAGCCGTCACCGAAACTGGGCACTTAAATTTTACACGCTCCACGAAAGAATTGATTATGATTTAACGTAATAAATTTAAAAAGCTTGCAAAATTCCTTTTTTTGGGGTAAAATTAAATTTAGTTATGCACCAGGGGCTGTCTGCATGAGGTTGACTGTGGATTTTTGACATAATATAGATTCTAGTTTGGAGGAGAAAATAATGATTTCTGCCGGTGATTTCAGGAACGGCGTTACATTCGAAATGGACGGCAACGTATACCAGATTATTGAGTTCCAGCATGTGAAGCCGGGCAAAGGGGCCGCGTTCGTAAGGACAAAAATACGCAATGTTATTTCCGGTTCGGTCGTTGAAAAGACGTTTAATCCATCCGACAAATATCCTCCGGCGTTTATTGAGCGCAAGGATATGCAGTATCTTTACAGCGACGGCGGGCTATACTATTTTATGGACAATGAAACATACGAAAATATTCCAATCAGCGAGAGCCTTTTGGGAGACGCGTTTAAATTTATAAAAGAAAATATGAACGTAAAAGTGCTTTCGTTTAAAGGCAACGTATTCGGCGTAGAGCCGCCGTTTTTTGTGGAACTTAAAATTACCAAAACCGATCCCGGCTTAAAGGGCGATACGGCGACGAATACGTTAAAGCCGGCGATTTTGGAAACAGGCGCCGAAATAAGGGTTCCGCTGTTTATCAATGAGGGCGACGTTATCCGTATCGACACGCGTACCGGCGAGTATATGGAAAGGGCATAGATAAATGCCGTTTCAATAAAGATAGCATAAGAAAGGAAGTGGCCCAATATGGAGATCACCGAGAAAGTAGCTTATATAAAAGGTTTAGTAGACGGCCTTGGAATTGACGACAGCACAAAGGAGGGCAAGGTGCTCTTAGCGGTTGTAAATGTGCTCGACGATATCGCTATGAGCATAAGCGACCTTGAGGATAGCGTGGATTTGCTGGGCGGTCAGATTGATTATCTCGATGAGGACCTCGAGGAAATCTACGATGACTTATACGGCGATGACGACGACGATGATGATGATGAATATGACGGCGAGCTTTATGAGGTAACATGCCCGACATGCGGCGACATCATCTGTGTTGACGAAGACATGCTTGACGACGGCGAGATTGAGTGCCCGAACTGCGACGAATCTCTGGAGTTTGATCTAGACGGGATTTTAGACGGCGAAATCGACGAATGATATAATAAAAGAACGAAGCCGGCTAAAGCAGCCGGCTTGTTCTTTTTAAGGGGAAATTATATCAAGTTATTAAAACTTGCGTTTGCGGTTAACGGCAGCGCCGGATACAAGTGTCAAGAGACCGATTCCGAGAAGCGCGCCGGTTGAGCTTGCCACACCTGTAGGCGGGTTAATCGCCGGAGGTTCCGGATAAATTTCGGGTTCTTCAAATTCGTCTTCCGGTTCAATCTCGGGTACGAGAGCCGTGTCGGTTATTTCAATATTTGTTATAACGAATCTGCCAAGGTAGTTTGTCCTGAATACAATTTCGTCGGCGCCGCTGTCATAGATAATCCCGTATGGGGAGGTCATCCTGGTCCTGCCGGCATAGCTGCCGTGTACAGGGGTCAGTCTGCCGTCGCGGTAGAGATAAACAAAAACTTGGCCGAATGTGTCGGAAATATCGGAAACTTCAATTCTCATTTCGCCAAGTGTCGGGAAGTTAACGCCGGCGGGGAAGTTGAGGAACTTAAACTCATGTTCGGGGAACCTGTTGAGCAACTCGATGTTCGGGTCATAGTTAAACGAGAAGTTTGTATCCCTCATGCCCGTGACGCGGCCTTTCCAATGCCAGTTTCCGTCGTCCGATTCAATCGTGATGTTGCGGTAGTTTGCGCTTCTTGCAATATCGGACCACTGATCCTTCAAAACGACGGGAGCGTCATTGCTGATGGTCAAAACGCCGTCTTCGCCCACGTCGGTCGCACTGTCTGAAATTGTGTTAAACCCTACTGTAAATGTGTGGATGCTTTCAACAAAGGTGTTCGCAGTATCGGTATCAACAACGTTTAAGGAATATTCAACGTCTGTTATTTTAGTACCGTAGTTTGCCCGCGTGTCTATCTCGGCGCGGAAGGTTCTGGCGGCACCTGTGCCTGTCTGGCGGACTCTCGCGGAAGAAATTGCCGAGCTTCCTCTCAGAGTGCGGATTCTTACAGTGCCTCTGCCAACATCGGCTTGCGTAAGCTTTGCCGTGCCTGCGATGACTTCGGCGTCAGTGCCTGAGATGGCTTTTCTTGCGTAGTAAAGGTCGAATCTATAGCTTTCATCGGGGCGGAGCTCTGTATCTGTTCCTACAACGGTTCTTCCATTGTGAACCATGAATATTTCGCCGGCTTCTACTGATACAGTGGTTTCGCCGGGTGTTGCAGTAACAACTCTGCCAAGAATGCTTCTTGTCTTAGGTTCTATACCTAAGCTGTCTTCCGCAGCGAAAGCGACGCTGCTTATACCTAGAATCACTGCGAAAGCAAGAAGCAATGAAATTGCTTTTTTCATTGTGGGTTTTCCTCCTATTATCATTTGTTAAACTTTTTCTCCACGAGCTTTTGTTTAGCTCTAACGCTATTATGTGAAAAATCGCTTAATTTACCATAGGATTCTTTCACCATTTTTTACGTTTTTTACCAATCAGCCGCGGACAATTCGTTTAACAAATTTAGAATTTCCCGATTACAAAAAATAATGTTAGGAAAACAATGATAAATATTTGAAAAATTTTTGACCACAAGAAAAGGCGCGGATAAAATCCGCGCCTTTTCTTGTTTTGGTATTTTCAATATATAAAACCTTACGTTTCCATTTAAATTAATTTATTCTTCAACGATCCATTTTTTAAGCTTTAAAGGAAATTTTGAATTTTCTGTTACAACAGATACAGGTTCGTTATAGTCGAGCGCAATAAGCCCTAAAATCGATTTCGCGTCGGCGATTTTGCCGCCCTTAGCGTGTACGCCGATGTCGTCTTCAAACAACCATGCAAGATTCATGAATTCACGCAAATCTTCAGCGCTGTTCAATTTAATTTTCGTTACCAAGAAGATCATCCCTTTCTAAAAACCTACAGTCATATACCAATAGATATTTTATATTATAGCATATTTCACAAATAAATCAAGTGTTATTTGTGAACATTTCTGAAAAATCTATTTTTCGGCAAGAAATGCCTTAAAAGCAAGGTATGTGTTGTAAACGTCGGTTTTAGAGACGACTTCAAACGGCGAGTGCATCGATAAAACAGGAACGCCGATATCTATGACGTTTACGCCGAGCTTTGCGATAAACATCGCAACAGTGCCGCCGCCGCCGCCGTCAACCTTGCCAAGCTCGCCGGTCTGCCATATGATTTTGTTCTCGTCTAACAGGCGGCGGATTTTGCCGGCGAATTCGGCGGTCGCCTCGCTGGTCCCAGATTTTCCGCGCGAGCCCGTGTATTTTACAAGGCATACGCCGTAACTTATATAAGAAGTGTTCCGCTTTTCCGTAACATCCGGGAAGGTTGGATCGAACGCGACGCTGACGTCCGCCGATAAGCATTCGGAGTTTTGTAAAACGACGCTTCCGCTGATCCCATATGGGCGCGCTAAGTCATGCACAAAATATTCAAGGAAGCGCGAATCTAATCCGGTCGCACCGTCGCTGCCGGTTTCCTCCTTGTCGGCAAGGATGTTAATCCACGTATATTCAGGCTTCAGCGCGTCAAAAGAAGCCATTACCGATGTGTACGCACAAACCCGGTCATCATGCCCGTAACCGCCCATCATGGAGAGGTCGAACCCGACGTCGCGCGCTTTAAAAGCCGGTACAAGCGACAAATCCGCCGAAAGAAAATCAGATTCGACGATATCGTATTTCTCGTTTAACAGCCGCATAATATTGAGTTTTACTTTTTCCGTTGTTTTGTCGCTGTCCTCCGTTTTAAACGGGAGGGAGCCCACAAGCACGTTTAATTCCTCGCCTTTTATGCCCTCGCTCAGCTTGCGCTGGTTTTGCTCGCCGGCTAAGTGCGGCAGCAGGTCGTTTATACACAGTACCGGGTCGCTGTCGTTTTCGCCTATTACAACCGGAATGGTTTCGCCGTCTTTTTTGCTGATGACGCCGTGCAGAGCCAGCGGCGTCGCAACCCACTGGTACTTGCGCACCCCGCCGTAATAGTGCGTTTTCAGCATGGCAAGCTGCGATTCCTCATAAAGCGGGCGGCTTTTCAAGTCAATCCGCGGGCAATCGATGTGGCTTGCAATGATTTTAACGCCGTCGGCAAGGGGTTTATTCCCAATAACGGCAAATAGCAGGGCGCGGCCCCGGTTGTTTATATAAACCTTATCGCCGGGCGCGTATTTTTTTTGCGGGTCGAACTCCGTAAACCCGCGCTTAATCAGCTTTGATAATACGTAATCCACGCTTTCCATCTCAGTTTTGGCTGCGTTTAAGAATTTCTTGTACCCGTCGCAAAAATCATATGCTTTCTGTATTTGCTTATCCGGCATCACGGAGCCCGAATTTTTCGGCTCCATTATTAATTTTTCCTTTAACAGTGCGGCTTGTGATTTTGTCTCTTTTGTCATCTCTATCAATTCCTTTCAAATCCATATATATCATAGTATATATCCTGTGTTCTAAGCACTTTTTCGACATACCGCCGTGTGTCGCCGAACGGGATGTTGACGATTTCGCCATTGACCGTATATTCGGGATTGTCAAGCCATTTTTTGACATTGCCCCAACCCGCGTGGTATGCGCAGAGCGCGTTGTTTTCGCTTCCGAATTCATCTAGCAAAAGCCGCATGATCTCCGCGCCGTACCGGATATTAATCTCGTGGTCGTACAAATCGTCGAAGGTAAGGTGGGCTTCCTCCTTAATTCTAAATTGCGCCCATTCAAACGTGTCCCGAGTAATTTGCATGAGCCCTCTTGCTCTTGCGTGTGACTGTGCATTTGGGTCGAAGCCGCTTTCCGTGCGTATGATGGAGAACAGCAAAGGCGCAGGTACGTTTGTTAAACGGCTTTGCTCCGCAACGATGTCGCCGTATTTAACGGGGTATGCAGCCTCATAATACCTAAACCATGCAAAATAAATAGCAGCGGCCGATACTAAAATGGCAAACGCCGCCAAAATAATCGAAAAAAGAAACCCAGCTATATTCTTTGCCATATATCACCGTACTATTCCGCGACGCCGAGCTGTTCAATCATGCCCATGACCGATTTATGTAAGGTGGAAATATCACCGCCGTTGTCTATCACCAAGCTGGAACGGCGCGTGTAATAAGAATCCCCGTGTTGCGCGGAAATACGCGTGAGCGCTTCGTCTTCCGTAATTTTATCACGCGCAATAATCCTCTTCGCGCGGATTTTTTTCGGAGCGATAACGCTTACGACACAATCGCACAAAGAGTCGGCGCCGCTTTCAAAAAGCGTTGGCGCGTCGAGAAAAATGACTTGGCTGCCACTTTTTGTAAAAAATTCAATCTGCATTTTAATCTCCGACAATATATGCGGATGGGTAATCTGGTTGAGGCGGGAGAGCTTATGCCTGTTTTTAAACGCAATTTCGGCAAGCATCTGGCGGTTTAAGGTGCCATCGTCGTTTAATATTTCCATCCCGAACTCGTAAGCAATCTCGGCCAGGCACTGCTCACCTTTTTCAACAACGTCGCGGGCGATAGAATCGGCGTCGATAATGATAAATCCAAGCCGTGAAAGCAGGGTGCTAACCGATGTTTTACCTGCGCCGGTCTGCCCTGTAAGCCCCACTACAATCGCTTTTTTGTTTCCGTCTTCGCTCATATATCATAACCCCTTGAAAAGTATATATAGTCAACGAACTTCAAAATCAGCTCATCCTTGCGGTCTGTTTTCCGCTCTGCTTCGTTGTCGTCCTTGCCGGGCGGATAGCCCGCCTGCGTCCTCCGCCTTGCGGAGCAAAAAACATCCGTGCAATTCTTGAACCGATTTTAAAGTTAATTGACTATAGTATTGTAACATCATAAATATATTTCGTCAAAACCGGCGGCGCGCAGCAGTCGGTTATAAACGGCAAAACCTGCGCCCGAAAGCTCCGGAACGCGCGCGTAAACAGTCTGGACTCCGAGCCTGTCAAGCTCTCTCAAGGCGGAAAACAGCCTCTTCGATTGCGTAAAGGCATCCCCCATTACACCATATGAAACACACGGAATCATCAGATTTTTTTCTTCCCCGTCAAAGACCAAAGCGGCGGCCCCCGCCTTATTTGAAACAAAGTTTGCAAATTTTTTAAAGCTTGCGTGAAGCAATATGATTTTTGTGTCCGGCGAATAATGCTTGTACTTCATTCCCGGTGAGGATGCACGTCTCGCTAAGGGAATGCTTGACGTTACGGATTTGTCAAACGATACCTCGCCAATCACCGCTTCAAGCTGTTCAAGCGTTATCATGCCCGGCCTGAGCACTTTTGGAGGCAGTGCAGCACAAGATATAACTGTAGATTCTATACCTATATCACATAATCCTCCATCTACGATTATATCAACTTTTCCAAATAAATCTTCTATACAATGCTGTGAGTTGGTGGGGCTGGGCTTTCCTGATATATTTGCCGAAGGGGCTGCGAGCGGTACGCCACTTTGTCCGATTACGGCGCGGATTATTGGGTGTAAAGGCATTCTGATTGCCACTGTATTTAACCCGGCGCTGACTGTATCCGGAATGGCATTCGTCTTGTTTAAAATGATGGTCAGTGGGCCCGGCCAAAATTTTTCCGCAAGTTTTTTGGCGTTCTTGGGGAAATCGGACACAAGCGAATCAATATCTGATAAATCCGCGATATGCACAATCAACGGGTTGTCATGGGGGCGTCCCTTGGCTTCGAAAATCCTTGACACGGCGGCGGGATCAAGCGCGTTAGCGGCGATACCGTAGACGGTTTCCGTTGGTAAAACCGCAAGTCCGCCGTCTTTTATGACGTCCGCGACATACCGGATTTTATCTAAATCGCGCGCAAGTGAAGTTATTTTTATAATTTTTGTTTTCAACTTGTTACTCCTGTTGGCCGGCCTGTAGCTTTTCGGCCTGATCAAACGTGTTTAGAGAATCGAAAAGCTCATCTAAATCGCCGTTTATGATGCTTTCCAGCTTGTAAAGCGTAAGTCCTATCCTGTGGTCGCTCATGCGCCCCTGCGGGAAGTTATACGTGCGTATACGCTCGCTCCTGTCGCCTGTTCCGACTTGAAGCTTGCGTTCGCTTGCGATTTTCGCGTTTTGCTCGCTTTGCATTTTTTCATACAGCCGGCTGCGTAAAATTTTCATCGCCTTATCTTTATTTTTATGCTGGCTGCGTTCGTCCTGGCACTCGACGACAAGGCCTGTGGGCAGGTGCGTAATGCGGATTGCCGACTCGGTTTTATTTACATGCTGGCCTCCCGCGCCCCCCGAGCGGTATGTATCGATCTGCAAATCGGCGGAGCTGATTTCCAACTCGACGTCTTCGGCTTCAGGCAAAACGGCCACGGTAACTGTCGAGGTATGGACGCGCCCCTGCGACTCCGTTTCGGGAACGCGCTGCACGCGGTGAACGCCGCTTTCAAATTTAAGCCGCGAGTAGGCGCCGTCGCCGTTTATAGAAAAGCTGATCTCCTTAAAGCCGCCAAGCTCCGTCTGGTTTGCGTTTAAAACTTCGGATTTCCAGCGTTTAGACTCTGCGTACATGGAATACATCCTGAAAAGGGTATTCGCAAACAACGCGGCCTCGTCGCCTCCGGCGCCTCCGCGTATCTCGATGATAACGTTCTTATCATCGTTCGGGTCACGCGGCAAAAGCAGTATTTTAAGCTCCTCGCCGCAGATTTCCATCCTCGCTTTTGACTGAGACAATTCTTCCTCTACCATTTCCTTGAAATCTCGGTCAAGACCGCCTTCGTTCAGCATTTCGCGGGCGTCGTCAGCCGCTTTTTCCGCGGCCTTGTATTCACGGTACTTTTCTACCACAGGAGCAAGCGTTTTAAGCTCCTTCATCAAAGCCGTGTAATTTTGGTTGTCCGATACAATATTGGGGTCCATCAGCAAATTGTTTATTTCATCAAACCTGCCATTGGCGTTTTGCAGCTTGTCAAACATTAGCTTCTCCATTTCTGCGCGTAATTCTTTTGATGTTTTTCTCGCATTTTGAGCGAGCAACCATAACCTCGCGGCCGCAGCCCGTACAGCGGATTCGAAAATCCATCCCTGAGCGCAGTACTAAAAACGTATCCGCGCCGCACGGATGCTTTTTTTTCATCGTGAGCGTATCGCCTATGCGAACATCCATGAAAATCCCCCGTAAAAAACAATCTAATCTATTATACAACCATTCCCCGACGATTTCAAGAATATAAAAGGATACACTGCGCAAAATAGTACAAATAATGGATTTTGGGGGAATACGATGAGCGTCACGATATTTTGCACTTTTGAACAGCAGGATTTAGCGGATTTGGCGATGGGGAAGCTTCGTGCCTCGACAAAAGGGATCAAAACCATACATTACATTACCGGAAACCGGCATGGCTCCGCGGTAAATGCGGTAAACAGCATATCTCCATCCAATCCGGTAACAGTAAAGATAGTATGCACAGAAGGTACTGCAAGCACAGTGGCGGCAAGGCTTATAAACCTGCACGCTTATCAAATCATTACTACAAGATAAAATCAAGGCATGAGCCCTCTTTCTCCTGAATATAGTTAACTGATGAGAAAAAATAGGAGGGTTCATAATGGCGAACGTGTATAAACCCGAGGGAATTATGCTTGACGGCTCTTTAGTACCGGGGATTTTTGCGTTAAAAGAAGCAATGGAGCAAAAGAAAATTCTTGAGGCGAGAGTCAAGCTTTGTGATTCGGCGCATAACCTGATTTTAGATTTGGATTCATGTCGCGGGATTATTCCGCGAAGTGAAGCGGCAATCGGGATAGACGACGGCACTACGCGGGATATTGCGATTATTTCGCGCGTAAATAAGCCGGTCTGTTTTACTGTCACTGAAATCAAAACCGACTCAAACGGCGTAGCGCTTGCCATACTTTCACGCAAGAAAGCGCAGGAAGAATGCCAAGCGCAGTACATAGACAAGCTAAAGCTGGGAGACGTGATAGATGCGCGCGTGACGCACCTCGAATCGTTCGGGTGTTTTGTGGACATCGGCTGCGGGATTTCATCACTGATTCCGATTGACGCGATTTCTGTTTCGCGGATTTCGCATCCGAAAGACCGCTTCAGGACGGGGCAGGACATCAAGGCGGTCGTCAAAATGATTGGTGAGGATTCCCGCGTGACGTTATCGCACAAAGAGCTGCTCGGGACATGGGAAGAAAACGCCATGAATTTTGAGGCGGGCGAAACGGTCGCAGGGATTATCCGCTCAGTTGAGCAGTACGGCATTTTTGTGGAGCTCGCCCCAAACCTTGCGGGGCTTGCCGAGCCTCGGGAGGGAGCAAGGCCGGGGCAGCATGCAAGCGTTTACATAAAAAGCCTGCTGCCGGACAAAATGAAGATCAAGCTCATCATCGTGGACGCGTTCGACGCGTCATATTCGCCGCCGAAGCCGGTTTATTATATTAAGTCCGGACATATCGATTTGTGGCGGTATTCGCCTGAATCCTCCGAGCGGTTTATCGGTACGGATTTTAACGCTTGAATTTTTAATATTTATGAAAATAAACAGTGCCCGGAGTTAACCGGGCACTGCGCTGTTCGAGCCTTTTATTGAATCCCATTTGTGGGTTTCAATCCTCAGCCCCTTGGGGCGCCGGTATAACCCAAGCGGTAATATCCTGTAGATTGCTGCGGCGGCGTGCGATTTGCTCAAAACGTCATAGCAATTTAAACGACTTTAACGAAATATTACCGGAACCACGAAATGTAAAATATATAGCTTGTTTTCCGTCTGGAATGTAGATATTCGCCACATTCTCTTTCCATACAGCTGAAAATCCTACCGGAATCTCTCCGAGCGGCTTCCCGTTCCACCCGGTTTTTACTTCGATTAACCCCTTTGCATATCCCCTGGTTGTGACTGATACGCTATTTATGCTTTCACATTCAAAATACTTATACCCGGCGGTTGCGGTATCGCACATATTCTGAACATACCCGTCTTCCTTATCACCGTCTTTTCCGTCCTGTGTAACCTTTGGAAAACGGCTGTCCATCCACGCTCCTCCGAACGGAACATATATTTCCTCATCCTTACAGAAAAGGTTACAGCAAATATATGCGGGATATTCCCCTTTGCCGGAAAGAGGCTTTCCGTTCAAACCGCACGAGGTCATTTCGGATTGCACGATAGAACCGTCCTCCCGAAACGCGATCGGCTCGGCGCAGCCTTGCCTGCTGAAATTATGTCCGTTTGTATGTCGATGGTAAAAGATATACCAAAGCCCGTTTATCTCGGCCATACCGCCGTGATTATTTGAGCCGTAATACATCGGCATTCCCGCAGGTTTGTAGGAGTGGATGTGCATATCGCAATTGCTGATTATTACGCCCCTATATACAAAATCCTTTGTAGGAGACTTGCTTGTGGCGTAGCACAACTCATGATAAACTGCCGACGAATAAACAAAATAATATGTGTCGCCTTTTTTTCTGATTGAAGGGGCTTCAAAGAATTCGTGTCCTGCCCAAGGCGTATCATTACTGTACGGCCTGCTCGGAGCGATAAAAACAGGCGCTTCTTCGACAGTAAGCATATCCGGGGCAAGCACGGTACACATCGGGCCGTGCCGACTTTTATCGCCTATGGGACAAAAACCCGTATATAGATATATTTTATCGCCCTCTGTAAGTACGGCGGGGTCAAACTGCGGCTCATCGCCCTCCCGTTCGCCTAAGCGGGTTCCATCTTTGTAATGAACGCAGCCGAGGAATTCATATCTTCCCGCCGGTGTGTCGCAGACCGCTACCGAAACAATGTTCAGCTTATCCAGCACATAGTACAGATAATAACGCCCGTCAAGTCCTTTTGTAACATCCGGCGCGAACAGACAGCCATCGCCTTCATTGTTTTCGGGGTCGCTTGTCTTTTGGTATATTACACCCTCATACCGCCAATCGCTTAAATCATTGACGGGTGCCGACCAGCAGACATAGTCGTTAAGGCAATAAGCGTGACCGTTGAATTTATCGTGAGAGCCGTAAACATAAACGCGCTCACCGAAAACGTGAGGCTCCCCGTCCGGGATATATTCCCAACTCGGCAAATAAGGGTTGAACACTTGTTTTTCCATTTCACCATATTCCTTTCGGGCAATACTGATGTACTTTCGCGGCGCGCGTTTCGACGAAACACCCGCAAAGCCTGCACATTCCGTTAGTTAGGTTACTGCACGACTTGCAATTTTCAAGCCGTGCAGTATATTCCCCGTCCGGAGTTTTTTGTTCTTGTGGAATAAGCGCGATGTACTCATATATATTCCTGAAATAATCCTCATCGGATAACTCTTTCAGCAGGCAGCGGCATTCCTTCCTCATTTTATCTTGATTCCGATAACCGAATGTGCGGGCAGCTTCATAGAAATCATATCAGCAGTGACGTTTACATTAAAATCTGCCGGTACAACATTCTCAGGCTCGTCAAAGGTATTGTGGGCGTTTGCCGTTCCTGAAGCTAGAATTTTTGCGGAAACCATTTGCGGGGCGAGCCCCAGAAGTGAGATTTCAATGCTTTCCGAATTACTGTAATCATAGTTCGTAACGGTTATGTATATTCCGCCGTCTTTCTCGGAAGTCGTCGCGCTGACTTTTCCACCGACAACCGCGCTGTCAAGCAGCTTTGCGTCCATATGTTCCTTGTACAAATCGAAAACGTGGTACGTGGGCGTCTTAATCATTTTGTCGTTTTCGGTCAGGATAACCGCTTGCAGGACATTCACGGTTTGCGCGATATTTGCCATTTCAATACGCGAGCTGAATTTATTGAATATATCAAGCGTGAGCGAAGCGACCATAGCGTCGCGCATCGTGTTCTGCTGATACAGGAATCCCGGATTTGTCCCGGGCTCTACGTTGAACCATGTTCCCCATTCGTCGACAATCAGTTTAACACGCTTTTCCTTGTCGTGCTTATCCATAAGGAGCAAATGCCCCTTGATAAGCGCCTCCATCCGCCGGCACTCGGCGATCGTGGCGTAGTAGACGTTTTCATCGAATTCCGTTGCGTATCCTTTGTTATCCCAATTCGCGTAAGGTATTGTGTAATGGTGAAGCGAAATGCCGTCCATATATTCCCCGGCGATTTCCATAACGACGTCGGTCCATTCAAAATCAGGCCCGTTCGAGCCGCAAGCGATCTTGAATATTTTGTGATTGCTGTCGTAGTTTCGGACATAAGTCTGATAACGGCGATATTCGTCCGCATAATAGGACGGGCGCATATTCCCGCCGCAAGCCCAGTTTTCGTTTCCCACCCCGAAAAAAGCTACTTTCCAAGGCTCCTTGCCGCCGTTTGCTTCGCGCAAAGCCGACATGGGCGAAATGCCGCCGAAGGTCATATATTCGACCCACTCGCTCATTTCCTGCACGGTGCCCGAGCCTACGTTGCCGTTCACATAAGCGTCGCAATTGAGTTGGCGGCAGAGCTCGAAAAACTCGTGTGTTCCGAATGAGTTATCCTCTACAACGCCGCCCCAATGCGTATTAACCATCTTCTTGCGCAGTGTTTTTTTACCGATTCCATCACGCCAATGATACTCATCCGCAAAACACCCCCCCGGCCACCGAAGGACCGGGATTTTGATTGCTTTCAGCGCCTCAACGACGTCTGTCCTCATTCCGTTTATGTTCGGGATGTCCGAAGTCTCACCGACATAAAACCCGCCGTAAATGCAGCGGCCGAGATGCTCGGAAAAATGGCCGAAGATATTCCGGCTGATTTTATTTAATTTCTTGTTAGTATCAATTACAATTTTTGACATAGCTACTCCATATCTCTTGAAATTATGCTTCAAGTCGCCATTTGTGCGGGACTTTCGGTAAACATGCCGATGCCCCGCACATCTTTATTTTGGCGAATTTTCTTTATTATCCCTGCAAAGCCCTGGCCCTTTCATCTACAAGGGCCTGATATTTTGTTTTGTCAAACGCTACCAGCTCCTGCCAGCCGAAACCGTCCAAATCAGCTTTGAGGGTTGCCCACAGTGTGTCGAATTCGGCTTGATCTCTCGCGAATATCATCCTCCACGAAGCATCGCACACAATCGGTCCGCAGCTTGTTCTGATGACGGAAATGTCCGAAGTGTCAGGCACGAGGTTGACATTAACATACGGAACGACTTTTGTCAGGTTGTGGTCAACAAGGTATTGGAACGGGCTTGCAGTGCCAAAACGATCCGACCAATCGTTAAGAGTGCCGACGGCGCTTTGCTTGAGCGTCATTGGCCATACGCGCGGGTCGAAGCCATAACCTGTTTCGGGGTTGGTCCCGATGGAGCTTACAGTCCACTGGTTAATCTGAAGCATACCGTCACGGTATATACCGCCGCCGTACTCATCGGGAATCGGGTTATTGTCGCCGAGGGCGTTTTCGCCAATAGGCGTTCTGTCGAAAGCACCGGGGAATTCCGTAGAATCGACAAAGGTGTAACCTTTAATGCCGCCCATTATCTCGGTGATTCCCTGAGGGCTGGTCATCCATTCCATCAGCATCTTTACGCGCTCTTTCTTAACAGGATCGGTTGTGCCGGCAGCAAATGCGCGCCCTGTGCCGAAATAAGAGTCGGACGGCTGATAGAGCTTCATATCCCCAACAGGCGCCATAATGTAATTTTCGCCGTTCTCCGCGCGTTCAGACGTGTTCCAGAACCCCTGCTGCCAGTCGTTCCAGATAAGATACGCACGTTTGTTGAGGAACTTTTGGTTGACGTTGTCCCAGTTCTGCGTTCCCGAGTCGGGGTCTACGATACCGGCCTGGTTTGCGTCGAAGTAGAACTGAAGAATTTTTTTATACGCGCCGTCGTCGTCGGTTAGCTCCGTCATATTGCCGTCAACGTCAAGCAAAATTGAGCTGTTACCAAATGGAACTTCCTGCCCGTACCATTTGGTAAGCTGGTTGACATTCTCGAGCGACGTGTTGTCCCAGTCCGGCCAGAGGGTTATGCCGTAGGCAGCCTCGCCAGCTGCGTTTGTCGGGAACATATCCTGCATCTGTTTCAGCGCGCCTATTAAATCGGTCAGATTGTTTAGCTCAGGCGCGCCGATTGCCTTGTAATAATCCCAAGGCACGGTGGGGGCGGTTCCGGGGCTGCCTGCGGAAAGCGGGGTGAACGACGTCGGGCTTGTGTTTGCAAGCTCGGTCGGCCATGCATAGTACTGGCCCGGTTCAACTCCTTCAAGCGCGGAATTGTAATAGTCAAGTTGACCCTTGTATTCTCCGAACGCGCCGAGCGACATCATCTCTTCGGTGAAGTCTACTAGTAATCCTGCCGTTATACAGGACTGAATGTCGACATTATCAAGCACAACGAGGTCGCCGAGGAAGCCGGACGCGCTTCTCGCCGCAAAAATATCCGCGCCCACTGCCTGCGGCGCGATTATGTTCAGCGTGATGTTATACCTGTCTTTCAGTATCTTGGCAGTCCAGCCGGGTTGTTCGCCCTGGAAGTTCGCGGCTTGCGAGTACACTTCAAGCGTCACCGGAGCAAGCTCGCTTCCGTCAGCCTGTGTGTCTGCCGCTGTTGTGCCTCCCTGACCGCCGCTGTCTCCCGCCGCCGTTGTGCCCTCCTGGCCGCCGCTGTCACCGCACGCGGCAAACCCTCCGATGGCAAGGCACATTGCTATAAGATACGCCAGTAGTCTTTTTTTCGATTGCATAATCTTTCTCCTTTACAGTTTAAATTTAATCTATGTTCTATCCTTTTACTGCGCCTATCATAATGCCCTTAACGAAATATCGCTGGAAGAACGGATAAACGAGCAGTATCGGAAGCGCGACTATGATTGTCACAGTCATGCGAATTGAAGTTTGCGTCTGCGTGTTCGCCGCCATAAGAGCCGCCGCGCCTGACGATGAGTTTACGATTGCCGAAAGTGAGCTTGATGATTCCAAATACCGGTACAGAACAAACTGGAGCGTAAACAGTTTTTCGTTCGTCATAAGGAGCAAGGTGTCCTGAAATGAGTTCCACTGATTTACGGCGGAGAATATAGCCATTGTTGCCAAAATCGGCTTTGAAACAGGAAAGATAATACGGAAGAAAATAGTAAATATCCCGGCGCCGTCAATTTGCGCTGCCTCCTGAAGTGACATTGGCAAGCCCTCGATGTAGGTTTTGATAAGCAAAATGTAAAACGGGGCGACAAGCCCGGGAAGCACATACCCGAGGAAGTTGTTCGTGAGTCCCAGGTTCATCATCGTCAGGTACCAGGGGATGATGCCCGCGTTGAAATACATCGTTACCATAACGAACCTGAACCAGAACCTGCGCTTCCATAAGGTTTCCCTTGTGAACATATAAGCGACAAATGCCGATATGATAACAACAAGTACAGTTACAATAACCGTTCTCGACACCGAGATAAACGCCGCTTGCGCTAAGCTCGGTATTCTGAACGCCGCTATGTAGTTGTCAAAATGGATGCCTTTCGGATACCACAGCACAGCGCCTTGTTCGGAAAGCTTGTTGTTGCTGATGGTGTTGATGAATATGTAATAAAACGGATAGACGCAAATGAAAGAGAACGCCGCGTAAATTATGCAGATAACGACGTCGAGTATCCTGTCGCCAAGACTATTTTCTTTGATTCTGTTTTTTCTCGACATTTCCTGCGCCTCCAATCACAATATGCTTTCTTTTCTAACGGCTTTCGACAACCAGTTCGCCGAGAACAACAGCGCCACACTTACAAGGCTTTTCAGCATACTTAGGGCTGTCGAAATGGAATACACCGGCGGCCTGCTTGTGGACAGGTTATACACATATAAATCAAGAACTTGTATATAGTCCCTGTTCCACGAGTTTTGAAACACATAAAACTGTTCCATTCCGTTGTTGAGAATGTTGGAAATGTTGAGCAGCAGAAGCACAAAGAATGTCGGAAGGATACTCGGGAGCGTTATATGCCATATGCACCTCAAGCGCGACGCGCCGTCCATTCTCGCCGCCTCGTACATTTCCGCATCAACCCCCGCAATCGCCGCTATGTACATGATTGCCGCCCAGCCGAGGTTTTTCCAGGTAAGCCACAGCCACATTTGGAACCACACAACATTGCCGCCCGACCTCATAAAATCAATAGGCGCATCGGTCAAGCCGAAGCTTCGCAGGGTCGCGTTCACCATACCGCTGTTGTTCAAAAGCAAAAACGCGACTGAGTAAACCAAAACCCAGCTGATAAAATTTGGGAGCGACGAAGCGGTTTGCACAAATTTTCTGAAAGGCGCGAATTTAATTTCATTCAGGAATACCGCGAAGAACATCGGAAGCCAGCTGAAAGCGAGTGCGATTCCGCTTATCGCGAAAGTGTTGCGGAGTACCGCGAGAGTTTGGCGCAGGTAAGACGGGTTGCTGAACATCAGTTCAAACCATTTAAGCCCCACGAACGAGTCCCATGAAAAAGGAAGGGGCGGCTTGTAGTCAAAGAACGAATAAATCCAGCCATATAGCGGAAAATAACAAAACACCCCAACCAGCACAATGAACGGCAGAATCAGCAGAAATTCCTTGTAACCTTGAATTCGTTTGCTTTTATTCATATCACGATAGCCCCTCCTTCTGTATTACCTTTACCGTCTCGCCCTCAAGCAGGGCAGGCGAACTCCATATCAAAAACTTCGGTTTTTTGCCCTCAAGTAAATCTATCAGCGCTCCTGTCGCGACTGCGCCGAGGTTTTCCGCGCCGAGCGACACGGTTGTGAGCTTCTTCTCGAACCATTCGCGCAGATATATGCCGTCAATACCCATTACGGAAATGTCGGATGGCACGCACAAGCCGCTTTTTTCTATGCCGCGCATGAAGCCGTAGCCGATATCGTCATTAAAGCACAAAAATGCGGTCGCGGGATTTCTGCTGTCAAGATAATGCTCCGCCGCCCTGTAGCCAATTTTGAACGATGAATATTCTTCGAACTGTTCATCCGACGGTTGAAAGATTAACGGTGGGTCAATATTGTTTCCGCTTTCCTCATCGCCGATTTCCGCGCATATTATAAGATCATCTATCGATAGTCCAATTCCAAACTTCTTAAATTCCCGGTTCATTCGTGACTTGAATAATTTTAGACGCATTTCGGCGTCACGCCCGCGTTTAGGGAGGATAAACCCAATCAGCTTATGTCCTTTTGATATGAGGTAATCAACCGCCGTGTCTATAACTTTGGGATTATCAATGACGATGCTGTGAACAGGGTGCGGCAGAGCCGAGCTCGCATCGTTCGTTACCGTGACAACGGGAATATGATAATTCGCGCCAACTGAATTAAGGAATTTTTCCGCAACGATGTCAAGCGAAAACAACACTCCGTCTACCAGATATCCCTTAATACGCTCGAAATCGCAATGTACATCAAGGAATACCGAATACCCGCGCTTATACGCTTCCCTTGTCGCCCCGTTAAAGAATTGTAGATTATACGGCGCTTTAATTTCGTTTAAGTATAAAATCAGTTGCCGTGTACGTCGGCTCTGGAGTGACAATGCGATAGGGTTCGGGTTGTAGCCGAGCGAGTCTGCTACACTGAGAATATGTTCCTTGACTTCTTTTTTAACATATCCCGAATTGTTTACCGCACGGCTTACCGACGCTACGCTGACCCCGGCTGCCCGCGCCACATCTTTCCGGGTCGCCATAAAAATCACCTCACGACGCTTTTAATAACTCCTTGGCACTTTTATTAAAACTTGACACTTTTATTAAAACTAAATACATCAGCCTTGTCAAGAATTAAAAATGTGAACACAGGTACATATATAGGAAGCTCTAAACTTAACAGCAATTGTGGGGAATTTTACCTTAAAATTTTACTCGGGCAAGATAATTAATATAGAACAATAACACATTCAAACATTAAATATATGCACTCGAAAACATAAAGTTATATCAGCCGGCCTCTTGCAGCTGGTATCTGTGGTTGTCAATAAAAAGCATATAATGGGCAGAACATGGATTATTCCCAGAGGCACACCAAAACCGATTGATGGACGGACGAAACAGGCAAAGGAGCAAATCAACAATGGCAAGAGTTAAAAAGGAAACCGCGCTGCAGCCTGTCGAACAGGTGCTTTGGGCGTCTGCGGATAAGTTGCGTAAAAATATGGATGCCGCCGAATATAAGCACATCGTGCTTGGGTTAATATTCTTAAAATACATATCCGATAACTTCAATGAGCTTTTCCAAAAGCTGGAATCAGGCGAAGGTGATTATGCTGGAGCAGACCCAAACGACCCATATGAATATCATGCGGGGAATGTATTTTTTGTGCCGCAGATAGCAAGATGGGATTATCTGCGCGACTGCGCCAAGTCTGCCAATATTGGAAAAGATATAGACAATGCGATGGATGCCATAGAAAAAGATAACCCATCGCTGAAAGGCGTTTTGCCCAAGGAATATGCAAAAGAAAAGCTGGATAAGCAATCCCTCGGTGGCTTGATAGATATTATCAGCACCACGGCGGGGTTTGTTTTGGCAAAAGGCTCGCTGTCCTCTAAAACTAACGGCGAGGATAAAATCCTGTTCATTGATGCCCGAAATATGGGGTCGCTGATTAATCGCCGCACCCGCGAGCTTACAGATGAGGACATCCGCACCATCGCGGATACTTACCAAAACTGGAAAGCTGAAAGCGGCTACGAAGATATACCCGGTTTCTGCAAATCCGCGTCTGTTTCGAGTGAGGGCGGCGTTACCGCGCTTGATTATGTGCTTACTCCCGGGCGGTATATCGGCCTGCCGGATGATGAGGATGACTTCAACTTCGCCGAGCGTGTAAAGACGCTGACAGCCGAGCTTGAAGCGCAGATGCAAGAGGGTGCGGCTCTTGACGAGCGAATTCGCCAAAACCTTGCGAGAGTGGAGGTTTTGGAGAATGGACAATAATTCAGAAATCATCATATATCAAACCGTAGGCGGCATGACTAAAATTGACGTTCGCATGGAAGGCGAAACCCTTTGGCTCAACCAAGCACAAATCGCGCAGCTATTCGGGCGTGATATTAGTGTTATCTCTCGGCACATCAGTAACATATTGGCCGAAGGCGAATTAAAGAAAGAAAGCAATTTGCAAAATATGCAAATTCCAAATTCTGACAGACCGGTGGCGTTTTATAACCTTGATGTTATCCTTGCTGTCGGCTACCGCGTAAAATCCTCGCGCGGCACACAGTTCCGGCAATGGGCGACGAAAGTTTTACATGAGTATCTGCAAAAAGGTTTCGCAATGAACGATGACTTCTTGAAAAACATGGACGGCGGGGTCTATTTGGAAAGAGTTGTTAGAGCGTATCCGCGACATTGCACCAGCGAAAAGGTTATGTACCGGCAAATCCTCGACCTGTATGCCACAAGCCTTGACTACAACGCCACCATTCGCCTGAATCCTCCGAGCGGTTTATCGGCACGGATTTTAACGCTTGAATTTTTAATATTTATAAAAATAAACAGTGCCCGGAGTTAACCGGGCACTGCACTGTTCGAGCCTTTATTGAATCCCGTTTGTGGGTTTCATTCCTCAGCCCCTTGGGGCGCCGGTGTAACCCAAGCGGGTAATACCCTGTAGATTGCTGCGGTGCGCTTGATTTTAGTCTTGTATATCGCTTTTATATGCCGTGAATATCAGCTTGCTTTCCTGTCCGCTAAATATTGGCTTATACTGAAATTCAATTTCATTCCAGTTTTCCGGAACCTGAAAAGCGACATATCCGTTTCTGGCAAGCTTTTTGATAATGAGTGATTTTTATTATTTAAACAACATAAACGCAAGTTTTTTAACATTACAGTTCCAATCATATTTTCTATTCGCGTAGTCGAGCGCTTTCGGAATATGTGTTTGAAAAGCCCGCCTGCTTGCTTTAGGGCATAAATCATTAAATACGGAGGTTAGGGCGTTAACATCGCCTAGCTTGTATTTCACACCAAGTCTCCCATTATCAGTCATATCGTCTGCTGCGTCAATGCCGGATGTTATGAACATACAACCGTGAACAAGGGCTTCGGCATAAACGTTAGGGGTTCCGCCCTCTAATTGAGACGTCAATACGAAAATTTTTGCTTTGGCATACTCTGCATACAATTCAGCCTTATCCGTAATTGGGCCGGTAAAAATTACACGACTTTTTAAATCGGGGCGGAGAGTAAAATATTCGTCAATATAAGCTTGAAATGCAGGTTCCACCGTACCCACGAGTCGCAATGTCCATTTGTTCGAAATTTTCGAATTTGCAAAAGCCACAAGCATCTCTTCATTGTTTTTTTGTTCGGTACCGATTCGCCCCACTGTAAGAATGATATTTTCTTTTTGCTCCGGGTCTGCGATAATGGGGGTACCTGTAGGGTCAAAGAAAGCATTGGGGAGGAAACGGCATGAAAACTGAACTTTAGGATGACGATTCAGCGCATCACGGACAAAAGTGCATGACGTTGCAATGATATCACATTGTGCAGCAAACTGTTTTGCTGGCGGGCTGTCCCAGTTATGCTTTACCATCCAATAGCAACTCATATCAAGCCCGCAAAACACCTTGCCGTCGGGTCGAAGCTTGCGATACTCGTTCAGATAATCTATCGTCTCTATATACATACCATGAAGAATCAGTATATCCATTTTCGCATAATTTTCGCGCAAATGCTCATAATAAGCGTCTTTCACATTGATTTCGGAATCGTTGCACAGAATTTCCAATCCCGGCAAAAGCGGCGAATAGGAATAATCCGAGAGCTTTGTGCCGAAAAACATGACCGGGTGTGCACCAATTTCTCGTGCAAGCAGATATCCTGCAAGCCCTTTGTCTTTCATAAGCTCTACATTATTCCATTTTCTATAGCCTTGTATCGCCGGAGTGTACACCCCAACAGGCTCCGTTAACTTTTCAAAAGGCGGCAGAATCGTAATAATACGTTCTAAAATTTTGTCTTGCCAATCGCATATTGTAACCCGTAACTCAGGGCCAATTTTATCAATATTAGTTGTTGCAGATTTTGACGCAAAGTCTAACATATCATAAAGCTCGGCAGCGGTTTCCAATGATAAATCATCAACCTGTTCCATTAGAGGCGTGACTTCCAACAGGAAATCCGAAAGTTCTTGTACGATGGGTGTTTGCATTTTGAAGCCCTCCAACGTTTTTGCATGAAGTCTTGTGTTTATTTGTCACAATTTCGGAATATATAAAATTATAACATGAATTCCTTTGAATGGCTATCATTCATCGGCAAATGCTTTTGCGAAATAAACCGACTTGGAAATAGAGATACCGAAACAGGCAATTCAGGACAATAGGCTGAATAAGAAAAAATGACAACCCTTACACCACAAGTTACACCGCGCTTGTGGTCGAATATGAACAAATGACATCATGTTGTTATAAAAGGAAAAGCCCTTGCTTACTAAGAGCATGGGCTTTGGTGCATGACAAAATGGCTTCATTATCGCATTATCTATATCTTTATTCTTTCATGTTTTTGATGTATAATGGTTGCGTTAAGGCTGCCGTGCAGTAACACGGTGTTGGTATCACCGTGGCCTGCCCGCCTTTATTTGTTTGTCTAAGGCCCATTATAAACGATAAAAAATAAATATGCAAGGGGATTTTTTATAAATGATTAACAAACAACGCGCCGGTTTTTTAAACCGGCGCTTCACTTATTTTTCCGCCTTTACATGGGCGTCAAGCTTGCTCACCTCCGACGCTTCCATGATACATTCACTGATATAATCGACCACCCGCACACTCAAATACGGATGTATCGGGATCGTTATAAGACGGTTCTCCGCCTTCCCGGCGTTTGTAAGCACAACGTTTTCCCATTCGTTTTCGGCGGGGCGCGCGCGGTTTGAGCGGCATACAACGCTGCACGGTATCTGCTTGTCCCGCAGCGCGTCAATCACAAAATCGCGCTGGTTTTCGTCGTTTAACTCAATCGCGAATTGCGTGTATGCGCTTATGTAATCGGCGCCCGCCTGCTGGAGCTTTACAAAATCTCTGAGATTATCGCGGTATCTCGCGGCGACAAGCTGCCTGCGGGAAAGATTTTCCGTATAAATCGTAAGCTTTTCTCCAATTAAATTTACGCCTGTAAAATGAAACGGGTGGTCCTTTTTAACTTCTAACAGGCTTGTAAGGATTTTTACGTCCTCGCGGGTGCGGCAAAAAACGCCTCCGCCATCCCCGCCGTCTCCAAGCGGCTTTGCCGGAAAGAACGACGCCACTGAAAACCTTCCGAAATTGCCTGATTTTTTGCCCTTGTACGACGCGCCAAACGAGCATGACATATCCTCTATGAGCGCGACGTTATACCTAAGGCATACTTCGCCAAGCGCGTCAAAATCACACGGCATACCGAATAAATTGGCGGCTACAAGCGCCTTTGGCATATTAAGCTTTCGCCTTGCGCACTTTTTCAGCACATATTCAAGGCAATACGGGTCGACGTTATACGTGTTGGGATTTGTATCGACATACACCGGGGACGCTCCTGCAAGCGTGATGATTTCAGACGTCGCCAGAAAGCTGAAGGATGTGCACATAACGCCGTCGCCCTCGCGCACGCCGGATGCCTTAAGCGCCGCCAAAAGCCCGTATGTACCGCTTTTAGTTAAAACGCAGTGGTCCGCGCCCGTGTATTGCGCAAGTCTTGTCTCAAGCTTCATGAGCGCCTCGCTTTCGCCCGCTTTTATGTCAGGGACGACGAGCTGCCGTTTTAGTTCCGATACTTTCTCTGTCTTTACGCCGGTAAATTTCATAGCTCAAGCCTGCTTCCAAATTGATATATTTTAAAGCTATTATACTATTAGTAAAAATCTAAACTTGTCGAAACTTTACGCCGCCTCTTCACAAATAAGGCGGAAAGCATTATACTAGTTGATATATCGGTAAGGAGCTGGAAAATGAAAATACTGCATACATCGGACTGGCATCTTGGTAAAAACCTGTACGACTTTTCGATTTTAAACGACCAGCGCCATGCGCTTGACTTTTTGCTTGAGCTTTTATCGAGCGAGAAAATAGACGCCGTAATCATCGCGGGCGATATATACGACAGGCCTGTCCCGTCGGCGGAAGCGGTGCGCCTTTACGATTATTTTCTGACAACGGCGGTGACAAAGCTGCGCGTGCCGGTCATTGCGGCGGCGGGAAACCACGACAGCAAGAGCCGCCTTGAATTCGGCAGCAAACTGTATTCGGAAAGCGGATACCACATTTTCGGCACTGTAAAGGCGGACGTAGGCTACGTCACGCTTCACGACGATTTCGGACAAGTCAGGATTTACCCGGTTCCGTGGCTTCATCCCGCGGAGATGCGGGTGCTGCTTGAAAACCCGGATATCAAGACCTTTGACGACGCATACAGGCTGCTTCTTGAGAAAATTACGATTGATGAAAATGTCCGCAACATTGCCGTCGCGCACGGCTTTTTCGCGCGGCTTGGCGGCTCCGAAGCGGAAAAAGAGCTGATTACAAGCGATTCCGAGATCAACGTAGGCGGCATGGACATCGCCGACAGCAAGTATTTTGCGAAATTTGACTACACGGCGCTTGGCCATTTGCATATGCCGCAGCGCGCGGGCGGCGAATATGTGCGGTACAGCGGCTCCCTCTTAAAATATTCCGTCTCGGAGGAGCGCCAGAAAAAGTCCTTCACGATTATTGAGCTTCACAAAAAAGGGGATGTAAAGGTAACAACCATGCCAATTCCTGCTTTGAGGGACGTAAGGAGTATCACGGGCAGCTTCGATGAGCTGATGGAGCCTGATTATCATCAAAACAAGAACTTTGACGACTATGTTTTTGCGGATGTAACCGACTTCGGCGTGCTTTATCCGATGGAAAAGCTGCGGACTCTGTTCCCGAACCTGCTCGGGCTGCGATTTGCTTTGGAGCCCGGAGCGCCGGAGGATTTTGCCCTGCAATCGCGTAGTACCGCGCAGATATCGACATTAGAGCTTTTCAGGCGGTTTTACAGGGATACATACGCCGAAGAAATGACTGCTGAAAGCTTAGAATTTTTAACAAAAGTCATACAAAAAAGCGAGGTGGCGGGCGAATGAGACCGTTGAAGCTTACATTAAACGCATTCGGGCCGTTTTCCAAAAAGCAGGAAATTGATTTTGAAACCTATGCAAGCGACGAGATATTCCTCATAACAGGCGAGACAGGCGCCGGAAAAACGACGGTTTTTGACGGCATCTGTTTTGCGCTTTACGGCAGCGCGAGCGGCGACGCCCGCAAGCCCTCAGCGTTTCAAAGCGACCACGCGCCGATGGGGGAGCTTTGCTTTGCCGAGCTTACCTTTCGGCTTCGCGGCGAAAAATATTTTGTGCGGCGCACCCCGGCGCAGCGCGGCATAAAGCGCGACGGCGCGCCGAAAGAAATCACGCCGTCCGCTGAGCTAATCCTGCCGGACGGCGAAGTCGTGACAGGCTCAAACGCCGTTACCGAGCGCATCGCGCAGATTTTGGGGCTGGATTACAGGCAGTTTAAGCAAACCACCATGCTCGCACAGGGCGAGTTCAAGCAACTAATAGAAGCGACCGGAAAAGAAAAACAGCAGGTCTTTTCCAAAATATTCGGGACATCCGTATACGCGGAGCTGACATCACGGCTTGTACAGGAGGAAGCGGCGCTTGGGCGCGAGACGCAGGCGCTTCAGGACCGGATCGGCCGCTGCATCAGGGAGCTTGCGGGATACGGGCATGGCGCGCTGGCAGTACCCGAGGCCGAGTTTATGCAGTACCGGCAAATCGAGGCGGCGGTATCCGGGACCGTTTTGCTGCACACGGAAAAATCGCGGGAGCTTGACGCTGAAATCGCAAAGCTTGAACATCAAAAAGAGAAGCTTAACCCCGAAAGCGCGAAAAAGCGCAACGAAAAACTGGAACGCCGCGACAGCTTAAGACGCGAGTATGAATTACTCGCCGCGAAAAAAACTGAAATGGCGGACGCCGAAAATACGCTAAAAAAACTGAAAGCCGTGGCAGAGCTTAGCGAACAGGAGAAAATAATCCTGTCGTCAAAGTCGCAGATGGGGCAGCGTGAAAATCAGATCAAATCGCTTGAATCGGCGCTTTTAGGGCTTGAAAAGCAAAAACAGGCACTTAAGACGGGCGAAGAAACACCCGGGATTGTACAGGTATCATCCATGCTTGATGCGAAAAAATCGCGGTACGACAAGCTTTACCGCGATTTCATAGACGGGCAGGCGGCGCTATTGTCAAAGGGGCTGAAATACGGGATGCCATGCCCCGTATGCGGCTCTAAAAGCCATCCGTCACCCACGGTACACATGGGCGGGGATGTGACGGAAGCCGGATTAAACGCCGCAAAAGTGGATGTTGACAAGCTTCAGGCCCAGCTTGTTCAGGCAAAGGAAAAGCTGGAATCCGAGCGATTTCGGCTGAAAAACGATTACGACACGTGCATAGCGAGGCTTGAAACGCAAAAATCGAACAGGGACGAGCTAAAGGCGATATTTGAGACGCGGCGCACGGAATTTTTAAAACGGCTCAAGGAATCGGGATTTTCCCGCTACGAGGACTACAGCCGCGCGAAGGAACAGATTGGCGGAATTGAAGCGTTGGAAAAAGACGTCGCCGCGTACAACGAAAAGCTTTTGTCAACATCGTCGCGCCTTGAGGAAATTGAACGCGATACAAAAGGCCAAACGCGGGAAGACTGGAATTTGGTGATAGATGAATACGAGGCTGTAAGCCGCAGGCTGATACAACTCCGCGAGGATAGGACGGAGCTTGGGCTCATGATCACAGGCTCGAACGCGCGGCTCATGGAGCTGCGCGAGCTTCATGCCGAAAACGACGAAGCCGCTCGAAAATACCGCATAGCCCATAAGCTTGCGTCGCTTGCAAAGGGCAACCGCACGGTTTCGTTCGAGCGGTATGTTCTGGCGTCGTATTTCGACGACATCTTAAAACTTGCGAATATCCACATGCAGCGCATGACAAACGCGCGCTACAAGCTGAAACGGCGCGACGACACGGTAGGATGTACAGGCTCCGGACTTGACATGGAGATCATCGACAGCTACACGGGCAAAATACGCGATGTTTACACGCTTTCAGGCGGTGAAAGCTTTAAAGCTTCACTGGCGCTTGCGCTGGGGCTGTCCGGCGTTGTGCAGATTTATTCCGGCGGCGTTACGATCGATACCATGTTTATAGACGAGGGCTTCGGCTCGCTTGATGAAAGATCGCTTGAATCAGCGGTCGAGACGCTTGTGACGCTCAAGAAAAGCGGACGTATGGTCGGAATCATCTCACATGTCGCGGCGCTGCGCGATTATATCCCCAAAAAGCTTTCGGTGCGGTACAGCCCTACAGGCAGCGCCGCCGAATGGGTTTAGTTGTATTTTATACCGTTTTGTGGTAAGATAACGCTGGATAATTGCGATAGGCTGGAGGGTAACCTGAAATGGGTATATTTAAGAATAAAAAAACTGAAGAAAAAAACGTGGAGGCGATTGAAATAGAAAATCAGGCGGAGGGCGCCGCTGAAGAGGTTCAGGTTAAGGAACAGGGCTTATTCAAGAAAATCAAGAAAAGAGTCTGGTTTAAAATAACGATTAAAAACCCCGAAAAAGAAAAAGAACCCAAGCCCAAAAAAGAAAAAAAACCTAAAAAAGACCCGGATCATACAGCGGAAAAAAGCGCGGAAAAGCCGGAACCCAAGAAGGAGATCAAAGAAGCAGCAGCGGATGAAGCCACAAAAGGGAAGAAGAAAAGCAAAAAACGATTGTTTATTATCATCGGAGCCGCCGTACTACTGGTTTCGGCAGGAGCCACCGCAACGCTTTTGATGATAAACAGGGGACAGGCTGTAAGCGATCGTCTTTTGGAGGCGTCGATGCTTGTGGCGTCGGAAGAATACGAGGAAGCCCTTGAGATTTACGAAAGCCTTTTGAAAAAGGACAAAACGCTCATCGAAGCGTATCTGGGGCAGGCGGAGTGCCTTGTAAATATGGGCGATGCGGAAACGGCCCTCAGCAATCTGGAGGAGGCGCTGGAGCCTACGAATCATAACGAGCTTATCAGCGACAGAATCGAGCAGCTCAGGACGCCCGAGCCTGATCCGGAAGGCGGGCAGGAAAGCGAACCCGAGCCGCAGAATACCGAAATCACATTCGAGGATGCATCCTTTGAAAAGATGATCCGTATCGCGCTTCAGAAAACAGACGGGTCCCCGATCTATGATACGGATACCGCCAGAATCACATATCTTAGCATCCTGGGCGAAACCCATACGTCAATCAGCGGAAGCCTCCATCAAAGCAACAGCACGGCCGGATATACTATTAAGGAGAATGATGACGAGGTGCTTTACGACGAGCGCGGCGGCATCAGGACGCTTAACGATTTGCAATATTTCCCGAATCTTAAGCACCTGACCGTAGGCTACAACAGCGTAACGGATTTAAGCGGTATATCCGGGCTGAAATCACTTGTAAGGGTCAGCCTTTATTTCAACGAAATAAGCGATATTTCCGTGCTTTCCGGGCTTTCGGAGCTTACCGAAATTTATGTTTATGGCAACAGCATCAGCGATATTTCGGCGATAGCGGGGCTTCATAAACTCGAGCGCCTTTGGGTAAACTACAACGACATTTCGGATATCTCCGCGGTTCGCGGCTTGACGGGACTTGTGGAGCTGAGCATCAGCCACAACAATATCACGGATATTTCACCGGTAGCGGGTCTTACAAGCCTGCTGTACCTTATAGCGAACGACAACGGGATTTCGGATATCTCCGTGCTTCAGTTCTTGCCGGAGCTTATAGAGGTAAGCTTTATAGACAATCCGGTGCAGGATTATTCCCCCGTCAGCCATGTGAGAAATGTTAACAGGACATGATAAACTCTTGCAAGGTATATACCTTAACACTGAAAGGAGTGATGACCCATCCTTGACAATAGGACGTCAAAACGAGCGGGATTCCTGATTAACACGGCATATATAGCTGTGATTGCCGCGATTGTGTATTTTGCGTTTAAATTTGTCGCGGGCTGGATTTTGCCGTTTATACTGGCATTTTGCATCGTTTCAGTCATACATCCGCTCATTAAACGCATCGTAAAGCTTTTAGGCGTCAAACAGGAAGTCGTTTCAGTTATCATCATGCTCCTGATTTATCTGATTGTGGGTACGCTTCTGTTTCTTTTGACCGTTCAGGCGGTGTTCATGATACGCAGTGGGCTGCTGCTTTTGCCGGATTATTACAGGGAATCGATCGCGCCCGCGTTTCTTACCGCCAGTGAATACATGCGATCCTTTATGCACGGGCTGCCCGAGGGTATGCGCACGCAGGCTGAAGCGATAGAAGAAGGGTTAGCCGAAACGTTTCAAAACTTTTTGCTGGGGCTTTCGCAACGGGGGGTGGACGGGCTTACAACTGTAACGAAAGGGATTCCCGCGTTTTTACTGACGTTTGTATTCACAATTATGCTTTCGTTTTTCCTTAGCATGCAGTATGACAAGGTGATAACCTTTATAAAGACGCAGTTGCCGCCGCGCGCGCAGAAGTTCCTAACCGACACGAAAACGATTATCGGCGACACCGTATTCAAATATTTGAAGGCGGCCCTTACCATGATGATCATCACATTTTTAGAGCTTTCAATCGGGCTTTTGGTTTTGGGCAACCGCAACGCAATCGCGATTGCGGCGGGCATTGCGATATTTGACATGCTGCCGGTTTTTGGCACGGGCACGATCCTTATTCCGTGGGTTATAATCGAGCTTTTAGGCGGGAATTACCCGTTCGCGATGGGGCTTTTGATTTTGTACGCCGTCATCGTGATTGTACGAAGTATTATGGAGCCGAAAATCGTCGGCGACAAGCTCGGCCTAAACCCTATCGTATCGCTTATGGCAATCTATTTTGGCTTTCGGGTATTCGGTGTTCTTGGTATGATTCTAATGCCGATCACAACGCAAATCCTACTGGAGCTCCACAAAAAGGGAAGCATCAAGCTGTTCAGCTAGTGCTGTTGACAAATATGGGCTGTTCGCTTTATGTCAACAGACCCTAAAAGAGAATTGCGGCTCAGGCAAAGCGGCGGGGAAGCTTCCCCGCCGCTTATTCATATGTCCTGATTCTCGTCGTCGGCGTTTTGCCCTGCTATTTGCTGCCCTCTAAAAAGTATGTAGCCTCCATGTCGGCGACGTTAAGCGCGAACGCCAGCGGGAACCGCTCTAACGCGTCGCCGATATTGCGCTTGTCCTCGATTCCGGAAAAGCCCATGTGGTAGCGTATCGCAAAGGCCTCCTCGCGTGACAGGCGCATGTATCCGGTGATGATATACACCGATTTTTCGCCATGCCCGTATGGCAGCTTGTCGTCGTAATCATAAGACGGTACGCTTTGCCATTTGCCGTTTTCGTCTTTGACATTGCGTGTTCCCGGCTTGTAGCAGTTGATTTTGCAGACGTCGTGCAGCAACGCGGCGATTGCTACGGATTCCGCGCCGTAATCCATGCCGTAAACCTCTTTTACGCGGCCGCGTGACAAATATTCCGTAAGGCATTCGTACACATTTACGCTGTGCTCCACAAGCCCGCCCTCATACGCGCCGTGATACCTAAGGCTTGCGGGCGCGGTGAAAAAATCGCTCGCCTTTGATTCAAGGTATGAAAGCAGCTCGGCGGCTCCCTCGCGATTTATATCCCGGCTGTATATTTCGACAAATTTTTCCTTGAAGTTTATTTTTTCAGACATGATTATTGGCGTTCCTTTCGTATAAAACGGCGTTATTATCGCGTTACTTCTGTCAATAGCGACTGCTTTACGTCGTAAAGCCTTTGCGACAGGTCGACGTAATAGCGGTGGGGATATTCGAACCGCTTAACCTCGTCCCAAAGGCGGACGACCTGCGAAGCGCAGTAATCCTGTATTTTCGGGAGCGCCGGTGTTGCGTAGACAAGCTTGCCTTTTTCGTAGATCGGCACAAGAAGCTGCACGCACTCAAAGCCGGTGACGGTCTTCTTTTTCCATGTCGCGTTCGGGTCGAACAAAACGATTCGGTCGTTGGGGCTTACGGCTTCATCGAACAATGTGATATAGTCGGCGATAGCTTGTCCCGTTTCTCGGCTGAAGAAGCGGTACGCGCTTTTGAATCCGGGATTCGTGATTTTCTCAACCGTTTCGCTGATTTTTATTTTTGGGATGTAGACGCCGTTTTCTTCGATTGCGACCAGCTTGTATACGCCGCCGAAAACAGGATCGGACTTGCTTGTGATGAGGTTTTCGCCCACGCCGAACAAATCGATTTGCGCGCCCTGCAGGAACAGGTCGCGGATAATATATTCGTCAAGGGAGTTCGACGCGATAATCTTGCAATCGCGGTAACCCGCGTCATCGAGCATCCCGCGCGCTTTCTTCGACAGGTAGGCGATATCCCCGCTGTCTATGCGGATTCCGTTGGGACGCAGCCCCAACGGCTTTAAAACCTCGTCGAACGCCTTTATCGCATTCGGCACGCCCGAATGCAGCGTATTATAGGTATCTACAAGCAGCGTGCAGTTATTGGGGTATGTATGCGCATAGCGCTTAAACGCGTCGTATTCCGTATCAAATGTTTGCACCCAGCTATGGGCCATCGTACCGATTGCGGGGATGCCGAACAGCCTGTCGGCCATCACGCACGCGGTGGATGAACAGCCGCCGATATACGCGGCCCTTGCGCCGTAAATAGCGGCGTCGTAGCTTTGCGCGCGCCGCGAGCCGAATTCCATAACAGGCTTGCCCTGCGCCGCCCTGACGACGCGGTTTGCTTTTGTGGCAATAAGACTTTGATGGTTGATTGTGAGCAGTATCATCGTCTCGATCATCTGGGCCTGGATAATCGGGCCGCGGACCACCACCACCGGCTCGTTCGGGAAAATAGGCGTACCTTCGCTAAACGCCCACACGTCGCACTGAAACTCAAAATTCAAGAGGTATGCGAGGAATTTCTCATCAAACATCTTTTTGCCGCGCAGATATTCGATATCTTCTTCTGTAAAGCGTAAAAGGCTTACATATTCGATAAGCTGTTCAAGCCCCGCGAAAATCGCGAAGCCGCCGCCGTCGGGTATATGCCTGAAAAACATGTCGAACACGACGGTTTTATCCCGCATACCGTTTAAAAGAAACCCGTTCGACATGGTAAGCTCGTAAAAATCAAGCAGCATGG